>SKES01000253.1_pt1 | contig 54377 bp, 49 predicted proteins | sample 4826851 | NCBI WGS metagenome assembly SKES01 (sample SAMN11008803, study PRJNA524170) | human gut metagenome | biome: Human fecal sample; material: Feces; isolation source: fecal sample from pouch patient p52 | host: Homo sapiens | place: Israel: Tel-Aviv | collected 2016-09-04 | reverse complement strand
CATTGAGAAATGACTCCAAGGCCCGGAGCGGGAACGCTCCGGGCCTTGGTTTTTTTGGAGAAGGGGCGGGGAGTCGGCCTTTACAATCCCCGCAAAACATGATAAAGTAAAGGTACTCTGCTTTCAACAGGAAAAGCAGGCCCGGCTGCGGGGAAAGCCGCCGGGACAACGACGCAACACGACACGGCAAACCAGCCGCGGACGGAAAGGATGTACTTACAATGGAACAGAGCGAAAAGACCCTTGATATGATCGTCAATCTCTGCAAGAACCGGGGCTATGTCTTCCCCGGCTCTGAGATTTACGGCGGTCTGGCCAACAGCTGGGACTACGGCCCTCTGGGCGTCGAGTTCAAGAACAACGTCAAAAAGGCATGGCTGAAAAAGTTCGTGCAGGAGAGCCCCTACAACGTGGGCCTCGATGCCGCCATCCTCATGAACCCCCAGACCTGGGTCACCACCGGCCACGTTGCCGGCTTCTCGGACCCCCTGCTGGACTGCCGCGCCTGCAAGGCCCGCCACCGCGCCGACAAGCTCATCGGCGACGAGCACCCCGAGGTGAACGTGGACGCCATGAGCTTTGACGAGATGGACGCCTTCATCGCCGAACACGAGGACGTGGTCTGCCCCGTCTGCGGCAAGCACGACTTCACCCCCATCCGTAAGTTCAACCTGATGTTCAAGACCGCCATCGGCGTCACCGAGGACAGCTCTTCCACCTGCTACCTCCGCCCCGAGACCGCGCAGGGCATCTTCGTCAACTTTGCCAACATCCAGCGCACCACCCGCCGCAAGCTGCCCTTCGGCGTCTGTCAGGTGGGCAAGGCCTTCCGCAACGAGATCACCCCGGGCAACTTCACCTTCCGCACCCGCGAGTTCGAGCAGATGGAGTGCGAGTTCTTCTGCAAGCCCGGCACCGACCTCGAGTGGTTCAGCTACTGGAAGGACTACTGCGAGAACTGGCTGCTGAGCCTCGGCATCAAAAAGGAGCATCTGCGCCTGCGCGACCACGAGCCTGCCGAGCTGGCCTTCTACAGCCGCGCCACCACCGACATCGAGTACGCCTTCCCCTTCACCGACTGGGGCGAGCTGTGGGGCATCGCCGACCGCACCAACTACGACCTGAGCCGCCATCAGGAGGCCTCCGGCAAGAGCCTCGAGTATTTCGACAGCGAGACCAACGAGCACTACATCCCCTACGTCATCGAGCCCTCTCTGGGCTGCGACCGCGTGGCGCTGGCTTTCCTGTGCGAGGCCTACGACGAGGAGCATCTGACCGACAGCAAGGGCAAGGAGGACGTCCGCACCGTCCTGCACCTGCACCCGGCTCTGGCTCCCTATAAGTGCGCTGTCCTGCCCCTGAGCAAGAAGCTGGGCGACAAGGCCATGGAGATCCGCAATGAGCTGAGCAAGTACTTCATGGTGGACTACGACGATACCGGCTCCATCGGCAAGCGCTACCGCCGTGAGGACGAGATCGGCACTCCCTACTGCATCACCGTGGACTTCGACACCGTGGGCGACGAGGCCAAGGGCATCGCAGCCGACAACTGCGTCACCGTCCGCGACCGCGACACCATGGAGCAGGTGCGTATGCCCATCTCCGAGCTGAAAGCTTATATCGAGAGCAAGATCGAGTTCTGACAAAAACTCACTTTTGTGAGTGAAAAAACAGCCCCGCCGTTGCAATTTCGGCGGGGCTGTGGTATAATACAACTAAAGAAAGCGCTGTCTGGCAAACGGTCAGCACCTTTCCGGGAAGTCATAACAAAAATGACCGCTCAGAGCTGGACACTGGGGGCAATCATTTTTTGTTGTTGAAAATTTTCCATGCGACATCGAACATGCCAAAGTCTACAGTTGCAAGCAACGTAAGCAGAGCCAGAGTTTCCAAAAGCGTCATAGAACATCCCAAAGTTTACAGTTGCAAGCAATACTACAGCCCCGCCGTTGCAATTTCGGCGGGGCTGTGGTATAATATAAACGAAGAGAGTGCTGTCTGGCAAACGGTCAGCACCTTTCCGGATAGTCATAACAAAAAATGACCGTTCAGCTTAGGACACTGGGGCGGTCATTTTTTGTTATTAAAAATTTTCCATGCGATATCAAAAACTCCAAATCCTACCGTTGCAAGCAACGTGAGCAGAGCCAGAGTCTCTAAAAGCGTCATGAAGCATCCCCCCTTTCGCTGTGGAGCGTCGGGGGCATAACAAAAATGTTCGCCTTCCCGACGTAAGGCCGGAAAGGTGTAGACCGCCTGCCGTTATGTAGACAGCACTCTCAAACACTAGTATAACAGATGTTTCCCGATTTTTCAACCGGAAGAAACGTCTGTTTTGTTTTTATCGGGTGGACAATTCGCCCGGGAGCGGTTATACTGTCAGATAGAACATGCACCGCCGTGGTCTGCACGGCAGAAAGGATATTCCGTGGAAAACTTTACTCTTCTTCTGAAAAAATACGCCGATTTCATTGTCCGTGTGGGCGTCAACCCCCAGCCGGGCCAGACCCTTGTCATCAACTGCTGCCTCGAGGCCGCCCCGCTGGCCCGTCTGTGCGTGCGCAGTGCCTACGAGGCCGGCGCCCGTGACGTGCTGGTGAACTGGAGCGACAACGACGTTTCCCGCAGCCGGATGGAGCTGGGCAGCGAGGAAGCCCTGACCGACTTCAAATCTTATCAGCTCCGCCGCTATCTCGACTACGCCGAGAGCGAGGGCGGCGTCTGCGTCCTCCACATCCTTGCCGACGACCCCGAGGTCTACGCCGGTCTGGACGGCGCGAAGATCAGCCGTGTGAACGCTGCGCAGCGCAAATTCATGGCTCCGTGGCGGGAGTACACCATGAACGACCGCGTCCAGTGGTCCATCGCCGCCATGCCCAGCGCCCCGTGGGCGAAGAAGATCTTCCCGGAGCTGGACGAGGCTGCGGCCATCGAGAAGCTCTGGCAGCTCATCTTTGACGTCTGCCGGGTGACGGGCGGCGACCCTGTCAACGAGTGGAAAGCCCACCTCGACCGTCTGACCGACCTGAAGGACAAGATGAACGCCCTCGACCTCGAGAGCGTCCACTTCGAGAGCAGCAACGGCACCGACCTGACCGTCGGCATCGCCGACAAGGCCGTCTGGGAGAGCGCCGCCAGCGTCAGCGAAAAGGGCGTGGTCTTCCTGCCCAACATCCCCACCGAGGAGGTCTTCACCGCCCCCCACAAGGACAAGGTGAACGGCATCGTCTACGGCACCAAGCCCTACGTCTTCAACGGCCAGCTCATCAAGGGCTTCCATGTCACCTTCAAGGATGGCCGGGTCGTGGAGCACGGTGCCGACGAGGGCGCGGAGCTTCTGGGCCGGCTTCTGGACACCGACGAGGGCGCCCGGAGCATCGGCGAAGTGGCGCTGGTTCCGGCGTCCAGCCCCATCAACCGCAGCGGCGCGCTGTTCTACAGCACCCTCTTCGACGAGAACGCCGCCTGCCACATCGCCTTTGGTGCCAGCTATCCCGGCACCACCGCCAACGGCACCCGCCTGAGCAAGGACGAGCTGCTGGCCCGGGGCATGAACCAGTCCGCCATCCACGAGGATGTCATGGTGGGCGCCGAGGACAGCCATATCACCGGCAAGTGCCGCGACGGCCGCACCGTGGAGCTGTTCCGCGACGGCGTCTGGGTGCTGTGAGAAGAGGATTTTTCACGAAAAAGCTTGCATAATCCGCAAGAGTATGCTATATTCTAGTAGTACGCTATAGTTTTATTGGAAAGTGGGCCGCAAGGTCCGCTTTTCTTGTTTGTTTGGAGGTTTTTTATGGCGAAGCAGTCTGGCGGCAACACCGCCCAGAGAGTCGAAGCGCTTGTCCGCCCCGTCGTGGAGGGCATGGGCCTGCGCCTGTGGGATGTGGTCTTTGAAAAGGAAGGGCCGGACTGGTATCTCCGTGTGCTCATCGACAGGGACGGCACCATGGACACCGACACCTGTGCCGAAGTGTCCCACGCGCTGGACCCCATCCTCGATGAGGCAGACCCCATCGACCAGAGCTATTATCTCGAGGTGGGCAGCCCCGGCCTTGGCCGCAAGCTGACCCGCCCGGAGCACTACGAGGCGCTCAAGGGCGAGAAGATCGGCGTCAAGCTCATCCGCCCCACCGCCGACGGCGTGCGCGAGTTTGCCGGCATCCTGAAAGGCCGCGAGGGCAGCACCGTCACGGTCGAGACGGAGAACGGCCCGGTGAGCTTTGAGGTGAACGCCGCATCCGGCGTCCATCTCTGTGACGACGAACATCTGTTTGATTAAGACGAAAATAAATTACTGGGAGGAACCCGAAAAATGGCAGCAGCGAACAACGAATTTTTTGAAGCTCTCTCCATGCTGGAGCACGAGCGCGGCATCACCGCGGAGTACCTGATCGAAAAGATCAAGGCTGCGATCGTCATCGCCGTGAAGAAGAACTACGAGGTCGAGGACGACCACGTCATGGTCGAGATCGACCCCGACACCGGCAAGTTCAACGTCGCCCTCATCCAGGACGTCGTGGCCGATGAGGACTGGTACGACGAGCACAGCGAGATCGGCATCACCGAGGCGCAGCACATCCGCAAGAGCTATCAGGTGGGCGCCCGCGTCGTGACCCCCCTCAAGACCAAGGACTTTGGCCGCATCGCCGCCCAGACCGCAAAGCACGTCATCCGTCAGGGCATCCGCGAGGCTGAGCGCAGCCAGCAGCTGAGCGAGATCCAGTCCCGCGCCCACGACATCGTGCAGGCCACCGTCACCCGCGTTGACCCCGAGAAGGGCATCGTTGCCCTCGACCTGGGCAAGGGCGGCGAGGCCATCCTGCCCCGCAACGAGCAGGTCCCCGGCGAGGTCTACACCGAGGGCCAGATGCTGCAGGTCTACATCGTGGATGTCGTGGCCAGCGAGCGCGGCCCCCGCGTCATGATCAGCCGCACCCACCCCGGCCTCGTCAAGCGCCTGTTCGAGCTGGAGGTGCCTGAAATTTACGACGGCACCGTCGAGGTCAAGGCCATCAGCCGCGAGGCCGGCGCCCGCACCAAGATGGCTGTCTGGTCCAAGGACGCCAACGTCAACCCCGTCTCTGCCTGCATCGGCCCCCACGGCGACCGTGTGGCCGCTGTCGTCGAGAAGCTGGGCGGCGAGAAGATCGACATCGTGAAGTGGAGCGAGGACATCTCCGAGTTCATCTCCGCAGCTCTCAGCCCCGCAAAGGTGGTCAAGGTCGAGCTGCTGCCCGGCGAGACCCGCTCCTGCCGCGTGACCGTGCCGGACCAGCAGCTGAGCCTTGCCATCGGCAACAAGGGCCAGAACGCCCGTCTGTGCGCCCGCCTGACCGGCTACAATATCGACATCCGCCCCGAGAGCGGCTACTACGGCGAGGAAGAGCCGAAGGCTGCCGAGGCTGAGAAGACCGAAGACACCGCCGCAGAATAAGCGCGGAACACCTGCCGAAGGAGGGAAAACCGGATGGCACAAAAGAAGATCCCTGCCCGCCAGTGCATCGGCTGCCTGACCAGCCGCCCCAAAAAGGAACTGGTGCGTGTGGTGCGCGCACCCAGCGGAGAGATCAGCATCGACCCCGTGGGCAAGAAGCCCGGCCGCGGTGCTTACCTCTGCCCGGATGCCGCCTGCCTTGCAAAGGCAAAAAAGAAGAAGGCGCTGGAGCGCTGCTTTGAGCAGCCGGTCCCCGCCGAGGTATACGATGCACTGGCCCAGCAGCTGGCCAGTGTGGAAGCAGAAAAGGAGGCCGACCGCGATGGCAAAGAAGCATAACGCCCCCGCAAAACCGGCCCTTGAGCCGAATGAGGCCCTGTTCCAGGCCGTGAGCCTCTGCCGCAAGGCGGGCGCTCTGACCATGGGCTTTGACGCGGTGGAAGACGCCGTCGTCAAGGGCAAGGCATGGCTCGTGATGACTGCGTCCGACGCCAGCCCCAAGACCGTGCAGCGGCTCAACTACGCTGTGGGCGATATGGTGGACGTCATCCCCATGCCGCTGACACAGGATAAGCTGGCTGACATCAGCCGCAAACCGGTGGCCATTTATGCCGTCACCGACCGCAACCTCGCCAAGCTCTGCTTTGACCGGCTGACGGCGTGCGGAGCGATTCAAACTGAGGAGGATATGAGCGAATGACCGTAAAATATAAAGTGAGCGATTTTGCAAAGGACCTGAGCATCTCTGCCAAGAAGGTCCTCGACGAGCTGAACGCCATGGGCAGCACCGGCAAGAAGAACAGCTCCACTCTGGAGGAGAACGAGCTGAACTACCTGCTGGAGAAGTTCAGCAAGGACAACAGCGTCAAGAGCCTGGACGAGTTCCTGAACAGCGCCAAGGCCCCCAAGGCTGAGCCGAAGCCCGCCGAGAAGAAGGCAGAGCCCAAGGCCGAAAAGAAGCCCGAGGCTCCCAAGGCTCCCAAGGCTGAGCCCGCAATGGCCGAGGCAAAGCCCGCTGCCAAGCAAAACAACAAGAAGAACGAGCAGCACAAGAAGCGCGAGGAGAAGACCGTCTCCCTGAGCGAGCTGGCCCGTGAGACCGGCGCAAAGGCTACTGCAGCTTCCGCTCAGTCCGTCTCTGTCCGCCGCGAAGACAATCAGGTCACCGTCGATACCCGCACCGTCGATATGAACGTGGACCGCTTCGACGCCCGTTACGACGATCTGGCTTCCACCAAGAACACCGAGAACCGCCGCAAGCCCACCCCGCAGGGCAACAAGCAGAAGTTCACCCAGCGCGGCCAGCGCCAGCGCCAGCAGTTCCAGAAGGGCAAGCGCGAGACCGAGTTCGAGCGTCTGCAGCGCATCCAGCTGGAAAAGGCCCGCAATGCGCAGCTGAAGGTCCTCATCCCCGATGAGATCACCGTCGGTGAGCTGGCTGCCCGCCTGAAGCAGCAGGCCGGCAAGGTCATCGCCAAGTTTATGCAGATGGGCGAGATGCACGCCATCAACGACGTCATCGATTTCGATACCGCCGCTCTGGTGGCCGAGGAGTTCCACGCCAAGGTCGAGAAGGAAGTCCACGTCACCATCGAGGAGCGCCTGTTCACCCAGGAGGAGGATTCTCAGGACGATCTCGTCACCCGTCCCCCGGTCGTCTGCGTCATGGGCCACGTTGACCACGGCAAGACCAGTATCCTGGACGCGATCCGCAAGACCAACGTCACCGCAGGCGAGGCCGGCGGCATCACTCAGGCCATCGGTGCATATCAGGTCAAGGTCAACGACAGCCTCATCACCTTCCTGGATACCCCGGGCCACGAGGCATTCACCTCCATGCGCGCCCGCGGTGCCAACATGACCGATATTGCAGTTCTGGTCGTCGCCGCCGATGACGGCATCATGCCCCAGACGGTCGAGTCCATCAACCACGCCAAGGCTGCAAACGTCAAGCTCATCGTGGCCATGAACAAGATGGATAAGCCCACCGCCAACCCCGAGCGCGTGATGGAGGGCCTGACCAAGTACGGCATCATCACCGAGGACTGGGGCGGCGATGTCGCCTGCATCCCTGTCTCTGCTCTGCCCGGCATGGGCATCAACGACCTGCTGGAGCGCATCGCGCTGGAAGCTGAGGTCATGGAGCTGAAGGCCAACCCCAACCGCCGTGCCAAGGGCGCTGTTGTCGAGGCTCGTCTGGACAAGGGCCAGGGCCCCATCGCCACCATTCTGGTGCAGAACGGCACCCTCCACTCCGGCGATGTCATCATCGCCGGTACCGCCGTGGGCCGTGTGCGTACCATGCGCAGCGACAAGGGCATTCTGCTGAACGACGCCGGCCCCTCCACCCCTGTGGAGATCACCGGTCTGACCGCTGTGCCTGAGGCCGGCGACCTGTTCGAGGCCGTCGAGGACGAGCGTCTGGCCCGTGAGCTGGCCGAGCAGCGCATCGCTGCCGCCAAGGAGAAGCAGTTCTCCGCCTTCCAGAAGGTCACGCTGGATAACCTGTTCAGCCAGATGGCTCAGAACGATATGAAGGAGCTGGCCATCGTCGTCAAGGCTGACGTGCAGGGTTCCGCCGAGGCTGTCAAGCAGAGCCTCGAGAAGATCTCCAACGATGAGGTCCGCGTCCGCGTCATCCACGCCGGTGTCGGCGCCATCAGCAAGTCCGACGTTGACCTGGCCGACGCATCCAACGCCATCATCATCGGCTTCAACGTCCGCCCCGACAACGTGGCGAAGGAAGAGGCCGCTGCCACCAAGGTCGAGATGCGTATGTACCGCGTCATCTACGACGCCATCAACGACGTCACCGACGCTATGAAGGGTATGCTGGCTCCCAAGTTCCGCGAGGTGTCTCTGGGCGAGCTGCAGGTCCGTCAGGTCTACAAGATCTCCAACGTCGGCACCGTCGCAGGCTGCCGTGTCACCAGCGGCAAGATCACCCGCGACAGCAAGGTGCGTGTCGTCCGTGACGGCATCGTCATCACGGAGGACGAGATCGCATCTCTGAAGCGCTTCAAGGACGACGCCAAGGAAGTGGCCGAGGGCTACGAGTGCGGCGTTACTCTGGCAAAGTTTGCCGACGTCAAGGAAGGCGACGTCTACGAGGCCTTCAAGATGGAAGAATACCGCGACTAAGAGAAATAACCTCTCAGTCTGCCTTCGGCAGCCAGCTCCCCTACCGAGGGGAGCCTCTGGCGAAGAGGTGAAGCTTTACGAAATGCCAAGGCCTCTCCTCGGTAGGAGAGGTGGCATTGCGAAGCAATGACGGAGAGGTTCATTTCAGAGGAGAAACTATGTCTCAGAAAAATATGGGCCGTCTGGCGCAGGACATGAAGCGTGAGCTCATCGCCATCATCGGACGGCTGAAAGACCCGCGGCTGGAGGGCGGTCTGCTGACCGTCACCCGGCTGGATGTGACGCCCGACCTGGACGTGGCGAAGGTCTATGTGAGCGTGATGGGCCGTGAGGACGGCCCCAAGCCCGCCATCGAGGCCCTGAACCGCGCCGCAGGCCATGTGCGCACCGAAGTGAGCAAGAAAATGCACATCCGCAAGGCACCCCGCTTCATCTTTGTGGAGGACGACGGTGCCGCCTATGCAGCCCACATCAATGAGCTGCTCCGCACGCTGAATGTGAACGGCGACGCTGAGGACTCCCAGCCCGCCGAGACCGAGGAATAAATCCAGCGCTGCGGAAAGGATGGATCCATCAAATGACAGAACAGCTCAATGTGCAGCAGATGGCCGAGCGCCTCTGTGCTGCGGACAACATTCTGGTCCTGTGTCATAAAAACCCGGACGGCGACACCATCGGCTGCGGCAGCGCCCTCTGCCACGCGCTCAAGGCGCTGGGCAAGACGGCAGCTGTCCTCTGCTCCGATGCAGTGCCTTCCCGCTACAGCTTTACTGCACCGGTGCCGTTCCGGGGCGAGTTTGAGCCCAAGACCGTTGTGGCCGTGGATGTTGCCAGCGTGCAGCTCTTTGGCGAAAACAACGGTGTGCCGCAGTATACCCGCCACGTCGATCTCTGCATCGACCACCACACGGGCAACAGCGGCTATGCGGATTTCACCCTGCTGGACGGCAATGCGGCCGCAACGGCAGAGCTTCTGTATGAGGTCATCAGCGAGATGGGCGTGGAGATCACCCCCCTCATCGCCAACTGCCTCTACACCGGCCTCGCTACGGACACCGGCTGCTTCCGGTTCTCTTCCACCACTGCCAACACCCACCTCGTGGCGGCAAAGCTCATTCTGGCCGGTGCGCAGGTGGAGGAGCTGAACACCCTGCTCTTCGACACCAAACCCCGGGAGCGGATGGAGGCGGAGCGTATCGCCCGCAACCATCTGGAATATCATCTTGAGGGCCGCTGCGCCCTGATGTATCTGACCCGGGACGAGATCGAGCAGAGCGGCGTGGACCCGGCTGACCTGGAAGAGCTGACCAGCCTGCCCATCAGCATCGAGGGGGTCAAAGTGGGCCTGCTGCTCCGTCAGCAGCCCGGCGGCAGCTACCGCATCAGCGTGCGCGCCGCCAAGGGCGTGGATGCCTGCGCCATCGCACGGCGTCTGGGCGGCGGCGGCCACACCCGCGCAGCGGGCTGCGAGCTGCTGGGCAACCTCGACAACGCCAAGAGCGCCATTCTGGCCGAAGTGGAGGCGGAACTCGACCGCCCCGAGACGCAGGAGGAAAGCTGATGCAGGGCATCCTTATCGTAGATAAGCCGATGGAGTGGACCAGTTTTGACGTCATCGCCAAGCTGCGCGGCATCCTCGGCACCCGCAAGCTGGGCCACAGCGGTACGCTGGACCCCATGGCCACCGGCGTTCTGCCGGTGTTCTGCGGCGGGGCCAGCAAGGCTGTGGACCTTCAGCTCGACCACACCAAGACCTACTGCGCCCGGCTGCGGCTGGGGATGCAGACCGACACCGGCGACATCACCGGCACCGTGCTGGAAACGGCCCCGGTGACGGCGGGGGAGAAGGAGCTGCTGGCTGTTCTGCCCCGGTTCCTCGGCCCCCAGATGCAGACGCCGCCCATGTACTCGGCGGTCAAGATCAACGGCCAGCCCCTTTATAAGCTGGCCCGCGAGGGCGTCACGGTGGAGCGGAAGGCCCGCCCCATCGAGATCCTGGACATCCGGTACGGCGGCAGCCCGGCAGAGAACGAATACGTCCTCACCGTCCGCTGCTCCAAGGGAACGTATATCCGCACTCTGTTGGAGGACATTGCCGCCGCTATGGGCCAGAAAGGCACCATGAGCGCTTTGCGCCGCACGACGGCGGGTGTCTACACCGAGGCCGACGCCCACACGCTGGAAGAGATACAGACGGCAAAGGACGCAGGCCCCGAGGCACTGCAGGCTTTGATGCTGCCGGTGGAGAGCGTGTTCGAGAGCCTGCCTCTGCTGGTGGCAGAGCCGAGGGTGGAGCAGCACCTGTACAACGGCTGCCCCACCAGCCGCTACCCGGCGGCAGATGGCCGCTACCGTGTCCGCAATGCCGAGGGCCGGTTCCTGGGCCTTGCGAACATCACCGGCGGCGTGCTCAAGGTCGAAAAACTCTTTGTAGAGAGGAATTAAAGAACATTCATGCAGATCTATTCACAGCTTGCGCCGCTTGCGCTGGGCGGTGCCCACGGCTCTGCTGTGGCAATGGGCTTTTTTGACGGCATCCACATCGGCCACCGCGCGGTCATCAATGGCGCAGTGGAGTGGGCCAGAGCCCACGGCGCGGCACCGGCGGTGTTCACCTTCCGCCTGCCCACCGAAAACAAGATGAAGGGCAAGCGTCTGCTCTCCACTGAGGACAAGCACGCCCTCATCGCCAGCCTCGGCGTGGAGCACTATCTCTGCCCTGATTTCGAGGAGATCAAGGCCATGACGCCGGAGCAGTTCGTGCTGGGCATCATCCGGGACTGCAACGCCCGGGCGCTGTTCTGCGGCGAGAACTTCACCTTCGGGGCCAGGGCGGCAGGAACACCGGAGCTGCTGCGTCAGCTCTGCGCGCCGCTGGGCGTGGAGGTAGTCGTCCTGCCGATGGCACAGTTTGAGGAGAAGCCTGTTTCCTCCACCCGCATCCGCACCGCGCTGGAAGGCGGTGACATCCCGGCGGCCAATGCCATGCTGGGGATGCCCTACGCCATCCGCTTCACGGTGCATCACGGGGCGGGCCTTGGCCGGACGCTGGGGGTGCCGACCATCAACCAGCTCTATCCGCAGGGCTTCCAGCTGCCCCGGTACGGCATCTATATCACCCGCACCAGGATAGGGGACAGATGGTACCCCTCGGCCACCGGCCTTGGCACCCGGCCCACCGTCAACAGCGACGAGAGCAAGGTGACCTGCGAGACCTTCATCCCGGGCTTTACCGGCGACCTTTACGGCACCGACCCGGTGGTGGAGTTCCACGCCTACCTCAGCCCCAGCAAAAAGTTCGACACGCTGGATGAGCTGCGCGAGTGCATCGACCACGCAGCCCAGCGCGCGCAGGAATACTTCGCGGAGTGAACTTTATGAAAAAACAAAACAGACCAGCAGGCCGTGTATGACATTCCGGAAAGCATGGGGGAAAGCCTGATGCTGCGATGTACCGGAACAAAGCCGAGATCAAAAAGGCTGTGGGCGGCATCATCCGCTGAATAAAACAAGAACGCACCTCACCGATGAAAGCCATCGGTGAGGTGCGTTTTTGCTTCGTCAGAAAGAGAGACCGGAAAAATAGAGGTGCTCCACCGTTTCCTTTTCGGCGGCGGAGAGGGACGTGTCTGCGGCCATGGCGGCGCGGATACTTTCCTGGGTATCCGGGTAGGAGTTGAGGGTGATGCAGGCGGTTTCGCTGTCGGCATCGAAGTGGAGGGCGGCGCGGTCTTGCGGCGTCCAGGCGTCCCAGCCCGGGGAACCGCTGGTCATGAAACTGGCAAGCGCCTGCTTCAGCCGGGCCGAAAGGGCCTGCGCACCTGCCGAAGACAAATCAGCACAGGCAGAATAGCTGCTTTCAGACGAGAAGAGCGCCAGCGGCAGGCCGTGGAAGGAGCCGAGGCCCGGGATAGCCGTCTGACTGTCGGTCCCGCCGTAGTCGATGAGGCCAAGCCAGACCGGAGCACTGCCGCCCAGCGCTTCGGCGACGGCTTCGGTGCTGCTCCAGCGGCAGAGGGCTGAGCCGTATTTTACGGCATAGGCCCGGGCCGCGCTGGAAGCGGGCCGCAGGTCGTCCCGGACAAAGCCGCTGAATTCGGAGGCGCTGCTGAGCAGCAGGAGAGGGACCGCACTCCGGGCGCCCCGGGAGAGCACCACATCGTCTGCGTAAAGGATGGCTGGTTTGCCGAGGGCCGCAATGCGGGCCGGTTCGAGGCCGCAGCGCCATTCCCGGACATCCGCCCCCGGCGTCAGCAGCCATTCGGCGGCGGAAGCCGTGTCAGCGAACCGCCCGTCTTCCACGGCCAACGGCGCGAAATTTTCGGCCAGCTTCTGGGCGGCGGCGTCCGGGTCGGCGAGGGACAGCCCGCCGGAGATGGCAACGGCTTTTTGGAAGCGTCCACGGAAGAGCGGGCTGCCCGCAAGGGCCGCTGCCATCCGCCCGCCGTCAGAGAAGCCGCAGAGGGTGATGTTGTCGGCGTCGCCGCCAAAGCGGCGGATGTTGTCCCGCACCCAGTCCAGCGCCCGGGCGATGTCCAGCAGGGCAAAGTTTCCGGTGACGTCCGGGTCTGCAGTGAGGGCGGGCAGGCAGTTCCACCCGAACAGCCCCAGCCGGTAGTTGAGCGCGACAAAGACGCAGCCCGCGTCCCGCACGAGTTCGCAGCCGGGCAGCTCGAGAGATGAGCCTGTGGCGGCGCTGCCGTGCAGATAGACGAGGACGGGCCGCTTTTTGGCCTCGGCGGAAGAATAAATGTCCAGTGTCAGGCAGTCCTCGGTGCCGAGGGGGAAAGTGGTGTACTGGTATGCCGCCGGAGCGGGGCTGGTGCAGTCCCGCACAGTGAGCCAGCGGGCGGGCTCCTGCGGCGCTGTCCAGCGGCTTTCGCCCGTGGGCGCGGCACCGTAGGGGATGCCGTACCAGCAGAGCAGACCGTTTTCACCCTCTCTGCCCTTCACCGGGCCGTACTGGGTCTGGCAGAGAGCAGAGACAGGGGAGAACAGGCCGTTTTCGGTTTCAGAAAAAGCCGCATCAGCCGGGAGGAGCGGGCTTGAAAGAACCGCTGCGGCGGCTGCGCTTCCTTTGAGGAAGCTGCGGCGGGAAAAGCAATGTGTCATTCAATCTACCTCTTTATTACAATAGACAGATTATAACATGATTTGACAGGAAAACAACATCCTTATTTTTGCGGATCTGTAAAAATTTTTCTTGCTTTTTACGTTGGTTTCTGTTATACTAGCCCTGTTACCGCGATACGGGGCTGGGAGTATGCCCACTCGGGAGTACCGTTTTCCCGCTGCTGTGTCGCTGGCAAATAAAATTTTATAAAGAGGTACTGTTACTATGAACAAGCAGGAAGTTATGGCCAAAGTCGCTCTGACCGAGAAGGACACTGGCTCTCCCGAAGTCCAGGTCGCTCTGCTGACCGCTCACATCAACGAGCTGAACGAGCACCTGAAGAAGAACCCGAACGATCACCACAGCCGCCGTGGTCTGATGAAGATGGTTGGCCGCCGCCGCAATCTGCTGGCCTACCTCCAGAAGAAGGACATCGAGCGTTACCGTGCTCTGATCGCAACTCTGGGTCTGCGTAAGTAATAGAAAACAGAGGGCAGGTACCGCAAATGGTGCCTGCCCTTTGCTCTTTTATGTTGGATTTTCCCTTGTATCCCAGGCACTGGAACAAATAGGCCGCTGCTGCGTGTTACAGCAGTAAATCGAACGCCTGTGTGAAGCGGCACGGACGCTGGATTTATTGCTATGATGCGCGGCGGGCAGTCTTTTGGAATATCAAACGGACATAAGGAGGCAAACCAAATGGCAATCGAATTTGGTTCCCGCAAAGAAAACTTTGACAACTTCAAAGTTTACGAGACTACGCTGGCAGGCCGCCCCTTCAAGGTGGAGATGGGCAAGATGTGCGGCTTGTCCAACGCAAGCGCCCTCATCCGCTACGGCGAGACCTGCGTGATGTGCAACGTGGTCATGAGCCCCAAGCCCCGCGAGGGCGTCGATTTCTTCCCCCTGAACGTGGAGTACGAGGAAAAGCTCTACGCCGCAGGCCGCATCCCCGGCAGCTTCATGCGCCGTGAGGGCCGCCCCGGCGAGCGCGCCATCCTGACCAGCCGCGTCGTGGACCGTCCCATGCGCCCCCTGTTCCCGAAGGAGATGCGCAACGACGTCTGCATCACCATGACCGTCATGAGCCTGGACCCCGACTGCAGCCCTGAGATCGCCGGCATGATCGGCGCATCTCTGGTCACCGCTGTGTCGGAGATCCCCTGGAACGGCCCCATCGGCGGCGTGCAGGTGGGTCTGGTGGACGGCGAGATCGTCCTGAACCCCACTCAGGAGCAGCGCAAGAAGAGCGACCTGGCCCTGACCGTCGCCGCCACCATGGACAAGATCGTCATGATCGAGGCCGGTGCCAATGAGGTCGATGAGGACACCATGCTGAACGCCATCAAGGCCGCTCACGTGGAGATCAAGAAGATCATCACCTTCATCAACGGCATCGTGGCCGAGCGCGGCAAGCCGAAGATCGATTTCCAGGTCGTGGGCCTCGATATGGACGTGTTCCACGCCATCAAGGAGAAGTATCTCGACGACTTCAAGGCCGCTATGGATACCGACGACAAGAATGTGCGTGATGCCGCCCTGCTGCCCATCATGGACAAGATCGCTGAGGAGTACCCCGACCTGACCGAGGCCGACCTCGACCTCGTCAGCTACAAGATGCAGAAGTACGTCGTCCGCCGCTGGCTGCTGGACGAGGGCAAGCGCGTGGATGGCCGCGGCATCAACGAGATCCGCCCGCTGGCCGCAGAAGTCGGCATCCTGCCCCGTGTGCATGGCTCCGGTATGTTCACCCGCGGCCAGACCCAGGTGCTCACCACCTGCACCCTCGGCGGCACCAAGGACAACCAGCTCATGGATGACCTGACCGACGAGCAGACCAAGCGCTACATCCATCACTACAACTTCCCGCCGTACTCCGTCGGCGAGGCCCGCGCACCCCGCAGCCCCGGCCGCCGCGAGATCGGCCACGGCGCACTGGCTGAGCGCGCTCTCGTGCCTGTGCTGCCCTCTCTGGAAGAGTTCCCCTACACCATCCGCTGCGTGTCTGAGGTCCTCTCTTCCAACGGCTCCACCTCTCAGGCTTCCATCTGCGGCTCCACGCTGGCTCTGATGGACGCAGGCGTCCCCATCAAGGCTCCTGTCGCCGGCATCTCCTGCGGCCTCATCACCGAGGGCGACCGCTGGATGACCATGCTGGACATCCAGGGCGTCGAGGACTTCCACGGCGATATGGACTTCAAGGTGGGCGGCACCCGCAAGGGCATCACCGCCATCCAGATGGATATTAAGATCGACGGCCTGACCTACGACATCATCGCCGAGGCCTTCGAGAAGTGCCGCAAGGGCCGTCTGTACATCCTCGATGAGATCATCAAGCCCGTCATCGCAGAGCCCCGCCGCGAGCTGAGCCGCTGGGCCCCCAAGATGTTCAGCATGATGATCCCCACCGATAAGATCAAGGACGTCATCGGCAAGGGCGGTAAGGTCATCCAGGACATCTGCGCCACCTGCAACTGCAAGATCGACGTGCAGGAGGACGGCCACGTCTTCGTCTCCGCTGTGGATCAGGAGGACGCAAAGCGCGCCATCTTCACCATCAGGACCATCGTGGAAGACCCCGAGATCGGTGCCATCTACAAGGGCAAGGTCACCCGTCTGATGAACTTCGGTGCCTTCGTCGAGATCGCTCCGGGCAAGGAGGGCCTCGTCCACATCTCCAAGCTGGACACCAAGCGTGTCGAGCGCGTGGAAGATGTTGTTGCTGTGGGTGATGCCATCGTCGTCAAGGTGACGGACATCGACCAGCAGGGCCGCATCAACCTGAGCCGCCGCGACGCCATTCTGGCTCTCGAAGCCAAGAAGGCACAGCAGGAGCAGGGCTGATCGATCGCTTCTGAATATGCCCCCGCGCACACAGCGCGGGGGCATATTTTGTCTCATGGGCGAAGGATCTTCAATTCCCTACTGAAAAAGTTTGTTTTAGGGGGTTGACAAATCCCGTCGAGGCGAGTACAATAAACGCAATATCACTAAAATGGCTGTGAAGAGAAGAGTAAGCTTTCGCATGAGCCTTACCAGAGAGCCCGGCAGGTGGAAAAGGGCAGGAAACAGGGAGCCGAAAATGGTCTCGGAGCTGCGCGGACGAAGAGCAAGAGCACTAGTCCGCGACGGGTGCGCCCGTTAAAGCGTCCGGCTGTAAGCAGAAAAAATTCTGCCGCAGTTTTGAGGCAGTGTCCGCGAGGATGCTGTGAACCAAGGTGGTACCACGGAAGTTTCAGGCCTCCGTCCTTGTGCAGCGCATGGCTGGCAGGGACGGGGGCTTTTTTGATGCTTCCGTTCAAGGCGGGCGCGGACTGTGCCGCGCCGCCGCTGTACATTCTATCCAATAATAGAGAGGGAAAAAACTATGATTACTCGTCGTGATTTTCTGAAAGTTACCGGTGTCGCAGCCGCTGCTGCTGCCCTGACCGCCTGCGGCGGCTCTTCTTCCACCGCAAGCTCTGCTGCCGCTTCTTCTGAGGCTGCTTCCGCTGCAGCAAAGCTGGACAAGGTGAAGGTCGCTGTCCCCAACGACACCACCAACGAGGCCCGCGCTCTGACCCTGCTGGAGAAGAACGGCTTCTTCAAGCTGAAGGCTGACGCCGGCCTGACCGCCACCAAGAACGACATCGAGGAGAACCCCCTGAACGTCACCGTCGATGAGGTCGAGGCTGCTCAGGTCCCCAACGTCCTGCAGGATGAAGACTACGCTGTCATCAACTCCAACTACGCCATCTCCGCTGGTCTGGACCCCATGACCGACGCTCTGGCCATGGAGGACGGCTCTTCTGCTTACGTCAATGTTCTGGTCTGCAAGGAGGGCAACGAGAACGAGCCCAAGATCAAGGCCCTCGTCGCCGCTCTGCAGAGCCAGCAGGTCAAGGACTTCATGGATGAGAACTACAAGGGCGCTGTCGTCTCCGTCGTCGAGACCCCGACCGATGGCTATGACGCTTCCATCGACTACGATGCACTGAACGGCGAGACCGTCAGCTGCGCTGCTACTCCCGCTCCCCACTGCGAGGTCCTGGAGGTCTGCAAGGACATTCTGGCCGCTAAGGGCATCACTCTGGACATCCAGGAGTACGACGACTATGTGATCCCCAACACCATCGTCGAGGACGGCCAGTGCGACACCAACTACTTCCAGCATCAGCCGTATCTGGACAACTTCAATGAGGAGAAGGGTACCCATCTGGTGACCGTCGCCGGCATCCACGTCGAGCCCATGGGCATCTACGGCGGCAAGCAGGACAGCCTGGCACCGATTCAGGGCTAAGCAAACTCCCCCAGTCACCTTGCGGTGACAGCCCCCTCGGGGAGGGGGCCTTTGCCTGACCGTTCTGTTTCAGGCTCCCTTCATGAGGGAGCTGGCAAACCCGCAAGGGTTTGACTGAAGGAGTTTATTCAACAGCAAGGAGTAATTTCTGTGATCGAGATCAAACACCTTTCCAAGACCTTCCAGATGAAGGACGGCGCGGTGAATGCGCTGAAGAACATCGACCTGACCATCCCCGATGGCTCCATCTACGGCATCATCGGTATGTCGGGCGCGGGCAAATCCACGCTGGTGCGCTGCATCAATCTGCTGGAGCGCCCCACCGAGGGCAGTGTCGTCATCGACGGGACCGCGATGGAGACCCTGTCTCCCGCAGCCCTGCGTGAGCGCCGCCGCGACATCACCATGATCTTCCAGCAGTTCAATCTGCTGATGCAGCGCAGCTGCCTGAAGAACATCTGCTTCCCGATGGAGCTTGCGGGCGTGAAGAAGGCCGATGCCGAAAAGCGCGCCAGGGAGCTGCTGGAAATGGTGGGCCTGCCCGATAAGGCCAACGCCTACCCGGCCCAGCTCTCCGGCGGCCAGAAACAGCGCATCGCCATTGCCCGTGCGCTGGCCACCAACCCCAAAGTCCTGCTCTGCGATGAGGCTACCAGTGCGCTGGACCCCAACACGACCCACGCCATCCTGACCCTCATCAAGGACATCAACAAGAAGCTGGGCATCACCGTGGTGGTCATCACCCACCAGATGAGTGTTGTGGAAGAGATCTGCGACTCCGTCGCCATTCTGGACGGCGGCGTGGTCGTGGAGCAGGGTGAGGTGCGCGAGATCTTCGCAAATCCCAAGACGGCTGCGGCCAGGCGCCTCGTCGCCCCCAACGGCGGCAGCGCAGCCCGCGCCCTCTCGAGCTTTGCGCCCGACGATCACGTGGTCCGTGTTACGTTCAATGGTTCGTCCGCCGCAAAACCGCTGGTGGCGAGCCTCGCTGCGGAGAAGGGCATCCTCGTGTCTGTGCTCAGTGCCGACACCCGCGACCTGAGCGGCCAGTGCTACGGCTCCATGCTGCTCAAACTTCCCCGCGATACCGAACAGGCAAAGCAGGCTGCGGCCTATATGCGCAGCCAGAATGGTGTGACCGTTGAGGAGGTGACCGGAGAATGAGCTTTGCAGATTATGGCTTCGCCATTTGGGAGACGTTCTATGTGACCGTCCTCTCCACGGCATTTTCTCTGGTCCTGGGCCTGCCGCTGGGCGTTCTGCTGGTGGCTGGCGATAAGGACGGCGTCCTGCCCCTGCCGGGCTGGCTGATGCACATCCTGAACATCGTCATCAACATCCTGCGCAGCGTGCCGTTCCTTATCCTGATGATCTGCGTCTTCCCGCTGACCCGTGCCATTGTGGGTACCACCGTCGGCACCAAGGCCACCATCGTTCCGCTGGTGGTCGCGGCCTTCCCCTTCGTGGCCCGTCTGGTGGAGACCAGTCTGCGTGAGCTGGACGAGGGCGTCGTGGAAGCTGCCCAGAGCATGGGCGCGACTCCCTTCCAGATCATCACCAAGGTCATGATCCCCGAGTGTCTGCCCGGCCTCATTTCCAGCATGACCACTGCCCTGACGACCATCCTCGGCTACTCGGCCATGTCCGGCGTCATCGGCGGCGGCGGTCTGGGCAAGATCGCTCTGTCCTACGGCTACTACCGCTACCAGACCAACATCATGATCGTCTGCGTCGTGCTGCTGGTGCTCATGGTGCAGGTGTTCCAGACTGTCGGTACCTTCTGGGCGACCAGGAGTGATAAGCGGCTGAGAAAGTAAGTTTCTGCTTCCTGCAGGGAATAAAATTTAACGAATCAATTCCCCGCAGGAGGCTCATGCTCCTGCGGGGAATTGTGCTATACAGACAAACCCAGTAAAGGAGTATGTTGCAATGAACCGTGATACCATCTGCGTGCAGGGCGGCTACACCCCCGGCAACGGCGAACCCCGCCAGATCCCCATCATCCAGTCCACTACGTTCAAGTACGCTACCAGCGAGGACATGGGCAAGCTGTTCGACCTCGAGGCCGACGGCTACTTCTACTCCCGCCTGCAGAACCCCACCTGCGATATGGTGGCGAAAAAGATCTGCGAGCTGGAAGGCGGCACCGCCGCCATGCTGACGTCCAGCGGTCAGGCCGCCAACTTCTTTGCGCTGTTCAATCTCTGCGAGGCGGGCGACCACATCGTGGCGTCCAGCACCATCTACGGCGGCACCTTCAACCTCATCTCCGTCACCATGAAGAAGATGGGCATTACCGCCACCTTCGTGGACCCGCTGTGCAGCGAGGAAGAGCTGGATGCCGCGTTCCAGCCCAACACCAAGGTCGTGTTTGGCGAGACCATCGCCAACCCTGCCCTCACCGTGCTGGACATCGAAAAGTTCGCCAAGGCCGCACACGCCCACGGTGTACCGCTCATCGTGGACAACACCTTCCCCACACCGGTCAACTGCCGCCCCTTCGAGTGGGGCGCTGACATCGTGACCCACTCCACCACCAAGTACATGGACGGCCATGGCGCTGTGCTGGGCGGTGCTATCGTGGACGGCGGCAAGTTCGACTGGATGGCCCACGCCGAGAAGTTCCCCGGCCTGTGTACCCCTGATGAGAGCTATCATGGCATCACCTACGCGGAGCGCTTCGGCAAAGAGGGGGCTTTCATCACCAAGGCCACCGCACAGCTCATGCGCGACTTCGGCTCGATGCAGTCCCCCATGAACGCCTATATGCTGAACCTCGGCCTTGAGAGCCTCCACGTCCGGATGCAGCGCCACTGCGCCAACGGCATGGCCGTCGCAAAGTTCCTTGAGGCGCACCCGAAAGTGGCCTATGTCAACTACTGCGGCCTCGAGTCCAGCCCCTACCATGCGCTGGCCGAGAAGTATCTGCCGAACGGCAGCTGCGGCGTCGTCTCCTTTGGTCTGGCCGGCGGCCGCGAAGCCGCCAGCACCTTTATGAAGGAGCTGAAGCTTGCCGCCATTGAGACCCACGTTGCCGATGCCCGCACCTGCTGCCTGAACCCGGCTTCCAGCACCCATCGCCAGATGAACGACGAGCAGCTGGCCGCTGCCGGTGTGCCTGCTGAGCTGGTGCGGATGAGCTGCGGCCTCGAGAGCAGCGAAGACCTCATCGCCGATATTGCACAGGCGCTGGATAAGATTTAAGAAACACGGTCAGCGCCATCTGCCGGTTTCGGCCCCTTCCCGTGAAAAAAGCGTCTCCGGATGCAGATAAAAACTTCCCGCTAAAACCGTCAAAAGGAGCAACGATGCTATGCCGCTGATCATCCCCAAGACTCTTCCCGCCTACGATGCCCTCTACGAGGAAAACGTCTTCGTCATGCACCGGGAACGGGCGCTCTCCCAGCACATCCGTCCGCTGGAGATCCTCATCCTGAACCTCATGCCGACCAAGATCGCCACCGAGACCCAGATCGCCCGCCTGCTGGCCAATACGCCCATTCAGGTCCACATGACCCTGCTGCAGACGGCCAGCCATGCGGCGACCCATGTCTCTGCGGCCCACCTCGAGGCGTTTTATAAGACCTTCGACGAGGTGAAGAACAACCGCTACGACGGCATGATCATCACCGGTGCGCCTGTGGAGAAAATAGACTTTGAACAGGTGGACTACTGGCAGGAGCTGTGCGAGATCATGGACTTCAGTGAGACGAACGTCTACTCCACCCTTCATGTCTGCTGGGGCGCACAGGCGGGACTTTATTACCACTATGGCATCCGCAAGCAGCTTCTCGACCAGAAGATGTTCGGCGTCTTCGAGCATAAAGTTACCCGTCCCTCGAACCCGCTGGTGCGCGGCTTCGATGAGGTGTTCTACGCCCCTCACAGCCGCCACACCGGCATCAGCCGGGAGGACGTGCTGAACTGCAAGGCTCTGCGCATCCTCGCCGAGAGCGACGAGGCCGGCCCCTTCCTGATGAGCACCGAGAATGGACGGCAGATCTTCGTCACCGGCCACCCGGAGTACGACAAGTACACACTGGACGCCGAGTACAAGCGGGATGTCGGCAAGGGCCTGCCCATCGCGGTGCCAAAGAACTATTACCCCAACGACGACCCCGAGCAGCCGCCTCTCTTCCGCTGGCGTGCTCACGCACACCTGCTGTATGAGAACTGGCTGAACTACTACGTCTACCAGAATACGCCCTACGACCTGGGCGCGATCAGCAAGGTGGAGCACGAGGAAGAATAAAATCGGCCCTCTCCGTCTGGCGGGGAGGGAGCATTTTTGCAAGGAGAATACTTATGGGAATCGAAGCAAAATGGAAGAGCCGGGGCATCCGGGTGGGCAAACTGCCCTGCGGGCCGCTGGACAAGATAAGCGATGTGCCGGGCGTGACGGTGGGCCACTGCACACTGGCGGACGGCGAGGTCCAGACCGGCGTGACCGCGCTGCTGCCCCATCAGGGCGATATTTTCCACGATAAAGTGATGGCGGCCAGCCATGTCATCAACGGCTTCGGCAAGACCACCGGCCTTGTCCAGATCGACGAGCTGGGGACGCTGGAAACGCCCATCCTCTTCACCAATACCCTCAGCGTAGGCACCGTGGAGACAGCGCTGGTGAAGTATATGCTGGATAAGAACCCCGACATCTGCGAAACTACCGGCAGCGTCAACCCGGTGGTCTGCGAGTGCAACGACAGCGGCCTCAACGACATCCGGGGCCTCCACGTCACAGAAGAAAACGTGAGGGCCGCGCTGGCCGACTGCCGCGCCGATTTCGCTGAGGGCGCTGTGGGCGCGGGCCGGGGAATGCGCTGTCACGGCCTGAAGGGCGGCATTGGCTCGGCCTCCCGTGTGGTGGAGCTGGACGGAAAACAGTACACCATTGGTGCGCTGGTGCTCTCCAACCACGCTGTCTTCGATGACCTCGTAGTGGCAGGCACCCCCATCCAGAGCCTGCTGGACGCCCACATCCCGCCCCACGAGGACAAGGGCTCCATCATCACAGTGCTGGCGACGGACATCCCCTTGAGTGAGCGCCAGCTGCGGCGGCTCTGCCACCGGGCGCTGGTGGGCCTGTCCCGCACCGGCTCTTTCTGCGGAAACGGCTCCGGTGAGATCGTCATTGCCTTCACCACCGCCAACCGGGTGCCGCACTACTCCGAAAAGGCCATCCTGCCGATGGGTATGGTCCACGACGACGCCATCAATCCGCTGTTCCGGGCGGTGGCCGAGTGCGTGGAGGAAAGTGTGCTGAGCAGTCTGCTCCATGCCGAGACGGTCACGGGCTATCACGGCCGGACGGTCAGATGTCTGAGTGATCTGCTCGACGAGAAGTAAAAAATGGGAAGCACTTTTGTGCTTCCCATTTTTCATAGTATTATCTGCGGGGCTTCCGCGTCGGCTTTTTCTTCCGCACGCTGTAGCCGAAGGTCCCCAGCTTTTTGCCCAGAGCCAGATATTCGCCGTGGCTGTAGACGATGAGCCTGGCCTTGTCGAGGCAGAGCTTACCGTTCTCGTCCAGCAGGCTCTCGTCCACGTCGCAGGCCACCACTTCGGCGAGGAAGAGGTCGTGGCTGCCCAGCGGGATGACCTGCGTGATCCTGCACTCGAGGTTGACGGGGCTTTCTTCGAGGATGGGGCAGTCCGTCAGCACCGAGCCGGGGGCAGAATGGAGTTTGCAGGCTGCGAATTTATCGAAGTCCCGGCCGCTCCTGACGCCGCACCAGTCCACCGACTTCACCAGTGCCTCGGTGGGCAGGTTGATGGCAAACTGGCCGCTCTCTTTGATGAGGTGGTGGCTGTACCGCTCGGGGCGGACGCTGATGGATACCATGCTGGGCTGGGTGCAGATGGTGCCGGTCCAGCCGATGGTGATGAGGTTGGGCTTATCCAGCCCGCCGCAGGAGACCAGCACCGGCGGCTCCGGGTTCAGGAGGGTGCTGCCTTTCCAGCTCTGTTTGCTCATCCGTGATACTTCCTTTCGTAGGGAGCCCATGTGCGCTCGCTGATGATGTAGCGGGGGCGGGCCTTGGTCTCCATATAGATCTTGCCGACGTATTCGCCGATGACGCCCAGACACACCAGCTGGACGCCGCCCATGAAGCAGACGATGCAGATGGTGGAGGCCCAGCCCGCCACGGCGCTGCCCAGAACAGCCTGCACGATGGCCCAGATGACGCCGATGAAGCTGATGAGGCTGACCGCGATGCCTGCGCCGGTGATGAGGCGGATGGGCTTGTTCGACAGGCTGGTGATGCCGTCGAAGGCGAGGGCCAGCATCTTGCTGAGGGGATAGTGGCTCTCGCCGGCCAGACGCTCGTGGCGCTCGTAGTAGACGGTGTCGCTGGGGTAGCCCACCAGCGGCACCATGCCCCGCAGGAAGATGTTCACCTCGCGGTAGTCGGCGAAGCTCTCCAGCACCCGGGTGCTGATGAGCCGGTAGTCGGCGTGGTTGAAGACGATGTCTGCGCCCAGCGCGTTCATCACATGGTAGAAGCCCTCGGCGGTGAACCGCTTGAAGAAGGTGTCGGTGTCCCGGCGGCTGCGCACGCCGTAGACTACCTCGGCGCCGTCCAGATATTTTTTGACCATCTCGTCCATGGCGTTGATGTCGTCCTGACCGTCGCAGTCGATGGAGATGGTGATGTCGCAGCCGCCGCTGTGGAGCGCCTCCATCAGCCCGGCCAGTACGGCGTTCTGGTGGCCGCGGTTCCGGCTCTGGGAGATGCCGATGAAGTGCTCATCCTCAGAGGCGAACTTCTGGATGAGGGACCAGGTGGCGTCGCGGGAGCCGTCGTTGACGAAGAGCACCCGGCTCTTCTCGCTGATAAGGCCCGCTGCGGCGAGGTCGTTTATCTTTTTCAGGAACATGGGGGCCGTGATGGGCAGCACCTGTTCTTCGTTGTAGCAGGGAATGACGATCCATAAAATCGGTTTGGACATGATGAAGTTCTCCTTCTATATAAGGCTCTCCCAAAGGGAGAGGCTGTTACAGCACCATGTGCCGCAGCGCGTCCGGTTCCAGCAGCTTGAAGCTGCTCTTATAGGTCTCGAGCAGGCCGTCCCGCTGCATCAGGCTCAGCTCCCGGGAGAGGGCGCTGCGGTCGCAGTTGAGGTAGTCGGCCAGCTGGATGCGGGAGTAGGGGACGGTGAAGGTGAGACTATGATGCACCTCGGCCTCACTGAGCAGGTAGGCGCACACCTTGGCCCGCAGGCTCTTGAGCAGCAGCAGGTCTACCCGGCGGGAGAGCAGGAAGTATTTGTCGCTGATGGAGCGCACAAGGTTCTGCAGCACCCGCTGGCGGGCCGGGTCGGCCCCGGGCAGCAGAAGCTTCTCGTAAGGCACCAGCAGCACCTCGCAGGGGGCCGAGGCCACCACCGTCACCGGGCTGGAAAGGCTCGAGCCGCCCAGCACGTCGCCGAACACACCGCCCGGCCCCATCTGGCTGATGGGCAGACGCGCCCCGCTGGCGGCGGAATGATAGGCCTCGATGGCACCGGAGAGCACCACGCCCACCCGGCGGTTCGACTGTCCGGCCAGCACGAGGGTCTCGCCCCGGCTGTAGGTGCGCAATACGGCCCCCACTTCGCCCAGCAGGACCCGGAGCGCTTCGGCTTCCAGCCCGGCGAACAGAGAGGTGGATTGTAACAGCGGAAGATAATTTTCCATACCCATTCCGTGAGGTTTTCCCCGGGCCCTCACCGCCCTTCTGCGATTCCGTTGCGTGTGCAACGGTATTTTTTCTCTTATTATAGTAAACTTGAGGGCGTAAAGCAAATGGTTTTGCAAATTTTTTGCGGGAAAATTTCTCCCAATGAAAGTGAGGAACGAAATCCTATGAAAAAACTGACATCTCTGCTGCTGTCGCTGGTGCTGATGGTCAGTGTGCTGGCCTGCGGCGCATCGGCCAAAACGAGCACCAAAGTGCGCATCGCCGGCCTGAAAGGCCCCACCACCATGGGCCTCGTCAACCTGCTGAGCATGGAGAAGGACGGCACGGCTTCCCTCGACTATGACCTGCAGCTCTACGGCGCTGCCGATGAGATCGTGCCGAAGCTCATCAAGGGCGAACTCGACATGGCCGCGATCCCGGCCAACCTCGCCGCGACCCTCTACCAGAAGACGAACGGCGGCATCCAGGTCATGGCCGTCAACACGCTGGGCGTCCTCTACGTCGTGGAGAAGGGCAATACCGTCCACAGCTTCGCCGACCTCAGGGGCCGCACCATCCTCTCCACCGGCAAAGGCACGACGCCCGAGTACGTCCTGCGCTATCTGCTCAAGAAGAACGGCCTCGACCCCGACAAGGACGTGAAGATCGAATACTACAGCGAGGCTTCCGAGGTCACGGCCCAGATGGCCGCTGCCAGGAAGGATGCCATCGCCGTCCTGCCTCAGCCCTACGTCACCGCTGCTCAGATGAAGGACAGCGGCCTCCGCGTCGTCCTCGACCTGACCAGGGAATGGAACAAGGTCTGTGACACCCAGCTCATCACCGGCGTCACCGTGGTGCGCACCGAGTACGCAAAGCAGAACCCCAATGTCATCGCAGCTTTCCTGACCGACTACCAGAAGAGCGTCAAGGCGGCCAACGAGGACATCGACGGCACCGCCGCCCTCTGTGAGGAAGTCGGCGTGGTGGCCAAGGCTGCTATCGCCAAGAAGGCCCTGCCCAAGTGCAACATCGTTTACCGCAACGGTCAGGAGATGAAGAAAGACATCTCTGCTTACCTGCAGGTGCTCTACGATGCCTCTCCCGCCGCCGTGGGCGGCAAGCAGCCGGATGACAACTTCTACTACACCGAGCCGTCCGTCCTGCGCAAGGTCATGGCGGCGATCCGCAACTCTGCAAAGTAAGCTTTGAAACAAGGAAAACTGCCGCACAGCCGTGCGGCAGTTTTTCTTACATCAGAAGGCCCGCGCCGATGCCGATGAGGGCCGGCAGCAGCCAGCCAAAGCCGAGGCTGCTCAGGGGCAGAGCGTTCATCAAGGTGGAGAGAGGGCCGAAGGGCAGGGCGGCAGGGATGCTCTGGATGGCCGTGAAGAGGATACTCAGCCGCCAGACCGATGTCCGCTGGAACCGTCCGGGCAGGAACTCCACCACGATGAGGACGATGGCGATGGGGTAGATGGCGTTCAGCACCGGGACGGAAAGGCTCAGGATGTCCGCAAGGCCGATGTTCGCCAGCAGCATGCTCATCAGCGCGAAGAAGGCCGCAATGGCGGGGTAGGGCAGCTGGGGCAGAAGCTCGTGGAAGTATTCGCCTACGCTGGCGATGAGGCCGACACAGGTGTTGAAGCAGGCGATGACGAAGATGGTGGCCAGAAGCACCTGCCCCACCCGGCCAAACAGGCCGTCGGCCAGTGCCGTCAGGACGGCGGCACCGGTGTCGCTGCCGGGGAAGGCGGCCCCCGAGATGCCGCCGATGTGGGTCAGCATGGCGTAGACCACCAGCAGCATCCCGCCTGCGATGAGCCCGGCCCGGATGGTGCCGCGCCGGACGGCGGACTCCTCCGTGATGCCCACCGCCTGAAGGTTCAGCGCGATGACCGCGCCGAAGTTGAGCGCTGCCAGTGCGTCCATGGTCTGATAGCCGTCCAGCACGCCCTGTGCGGCGGGGAGGGCGGCGTAAGCCTCGGCAGGCGTGCCGTAGCCGGGCGCGGCCGGGCGGAGGATGCAGCCCGCGAACAGCACCACGATGAGCACCAGCAGGGCAGGGCAGAGGATGCGGCCCAGCCGCTGGGTCAGCTTTTCGGGCTTGAGGGCCACGAAGTACGCCGCAGCAAAGAACACGAGGGAGTAGATGAACTGTCCCGGTGTGCTCCGCCCCACCAGCGGCGTCAGCATCTCAAACGAGGTGCTGGCCGTGCGGGGGATCGCGAGGCAGGGACCGATGGACAGATAGACCAGCACAGCGAACACCTGTGCGAAGCGGGGATGGACCCGCCCGGCCAGCGCAGGCAGACCGCCCGCCCGGGCCACTGCTGCCACGCCCGCGATGGGCAGGCCGATGGCGCTGACGGCAAAGCCCACAAAAGCAGGCCAGAGCGCCGTCCCGGCCTGTGCGCCGAGGAAGGGCGGGAAGATGAGGTTGCCTGCCCCGAAGAACATCGAGAACAGGGTGAACCCCACCAGAAGGAGCTTTTTGCCCCGGAGGGCCTGAGCGGAATCGTGCATGGTCATCTCTCCCAGCTGTGCGCGGAGGCACGTAGAATAAGGATTACTTTATTCCAGTGTAGTGTTTTATGACCTTCATGTCAAGAGAAGAAAAGATGAAGGATTGTATTCTCATACATGATGTGATATTCTGAAAGCGAGAAAACGAACAGGAGCAAAGAAATACATGGATAAAACAAAAAAACGCCGCATTCAAATCTTAGCGGCGTCGGTGTTCTGGCTGGGCGTCTGGCAGGCGGCGGCTGCGGCCATCGGGCAGGAAGTCTTTCTTGTCTCGCCGGTGCAGGCCATCGGTACGCTGGTGGAGCTGCTGCCGCAGGCCGGGTTCTGGCAGCGCATCGGTTTCAGCGCCGGGCGCATCCTGCTGGGCTTCGGGCTGGGCGCGCTGTCCAGCGCGGTGCTGGCGGTAGCCGCCGAAAAGTGGGAGTGGGTGGCCGCCCTTCTCGCCCCCGTGATGCAGCTGGTCAAGGCCACTCCGGTGGCCAGCTTCATCATTCTGGCGCTGGTGTGGGTCAGCGGCTCGTCGCTGTCCGTCCTCATCAGCTTTCTGATGGTGCTGCCCGTCCTCTACAGCGCAGTGCGCACCGGCATCGGGAGTGCTGACCGCCAGCTTCTCGAAATGGCGCAGGTGTTCCGTCTGCCTCTGGGGCGGCGTCTGCGGGCGGTCTGGCTCCCGGCGGTGCTGCCCGCGTTCCGGCAGGGATGCAGCGTGGCGCTGGGCATCTGCTGGAAGAGCGGCGTAGCAGCAGAGGTCATCGGCCTGCCGGACGGCAGCATCGGCGACGCGCTTTACCGGGCAAAAATTACCCTTTCCACCGGGGAGCTGTTTGCCTGGACCTTCGTCATCATCCTGCTGAGCGCCGTATTCGAAAAGCTGTTCCTCGCTCTGCTGGATAAAGCGGTAGCGGCAGTTCTGGGCGAAGAGGGGGCTGAAAAATGAGTGAAACCAACAACAAACTGGAAATAAAGAATCTGTCTAAACGATTCGGAGAGAAAATCCTCTTCGAAAACCTCTCGCTTACTGTGGACGACCCGGCGGTGCTCTGGGCGCCAAGCGGCTGGGGCAAGACGACCCTGCTCCGCATCCTGATGGGGCTGGAAGTACCCACCTCCGGCAGCGTGGAGGGCGTGGGCCGTGTGGGCGCGGTCTTTCAGGAAGACAGGCTCTGCCCCCAGCTGACCGCCGAAGAGAATGTGGCGCTGGTGCTGACCGCAGAACAGTACAAGGTCAAAACACAATACAAAGAGCAGATACGAGATGACCTTATACAATTAGGACTGGATGACGAGGCCCTTGCCCTGCCCGCCCGGAAGCTCTCCGGCGGACAGAAGCGCCGCACCGCCTTGCTGCGCGCTCTCTGGGCCGAGAGCGACACGCTTCTGTTAGATGAGCCCTTCACCGGTATGGACCCCGCCGCCATGAAAAAAGCCGCAGCCATGCTCAAGGCACGCTGCGGCAGAAAGCCCACCCTGCTGGCGACCCATGATCAAGAGGCCATCCGGGAGCTGGGGTGGAACGTGATCGAACTGGGCTGAAACGAAAGGAGCCTGACCATGGAGAAAAAGATGAGCTGCCTGCTCTGCGTTCTTACCGCGCTGCTTCTCGCTGTGCTCTATCTCTGGGTCGCTCTCCGCCCGGGCATCTGGCTGCGGGATGCTTTTTTGTACCGTCAGGCCGACGGCAGCTTTTCGGGCAGGGATGCGTATGCCGCCTACACCATGCAGATCGCCCGGACAGGAAACGGTGCGGAAGTGGAGTTCACGATGGACGGAGAAACGCGGCGCTATCGGCTCGAATCGAAAGCCGATGGCATGAGCGACCCGGGCGTAAAAATCGAGCAGGACGGAGTGGTCATTTTTACCGGGACCGCGCTGGGCGACCCCGGCGACGCCATCCTGTGGAGGGAAGACGATGGGGGCCTTGCCGACGAGGTGAACGTCATCGTCAACGGCGAATACCAGAGATCCGACCTCTGGCCCAGCTGTAACTGGCTCTATAATGTGGCCGTCGGCGGGCGGCGGGAGACCCGGGGCAGCATGGCGTTCCTGCTGCCGATCGGGGCGCTGGTGGTGCTCCTTGTGCTGGATGTCCGGTTCCCGCTGCTGTTCTGGAACCTCCGCCACGGGCTGGAAGTGTACGGCGGTGAGCCCACCGACTGGTATTACGCGATGCAGAGGGTGAGCCGCATTGCCAGCATCATCGGTGTTTTTGTGCTGGCGGCGATGAGCTTTGCTGTTCACTGAGGCTCACAGCAGCTCGGCAAGGATGCTGTTCTGTACGATGAGCCCGGCGGGCGTGAGGGCGAGGGTGTGGCCGTCAAAGTTGGCATAGCCGCTCTTCACGCAGTTTTTCACAAAGGCCAGCTGCGATGTGGAGAACTCCCTGCCATAGCGTTTTTTGTATTCGTCGAGGCTCAGACCTTTGCGCAGACGCAGCTGCAGGATGAGATAATCCTCCGCACCGCAGCCGCCGTCCATGACGGGTGCGGCCTCGTCCCGCAGAAAGGCTTCGGTGTCGGCGGGGTAGTAGAACCGTTTGCCGCCCATGCAGGAGTGGGCCGCGGGGCCGATGCCCAGATAGTCGCCGCAGTCCCAGTAGATGAGATTGTGCTTTCCCTCATAGCCCGGGCGGGCGAAGTTGGAGATCTCATATTGCCGGTAGCCATGATGTTCCAGCTGCTCGACGGCATAGAGGTAGAAGTCTGCCGCCTCGTCGGAGGTGGGCAGACCCTCGGGGGGCGTCCGGCCAAAGGCAGAGTCGGGCTCGATTTTCAAGAGGTAGGCGGAAATGTGGGTCGCGCCGCCATCCTCGATCAGCTCCAGCGTCTCGTCGAACTCGGCCTGCGTATAATGGGGCAGGGCCAGCATGATGTCGCCGCTGATGTTCTCGACCCCGGCACGGCGTGCGGCGGCGAAAGCGGCCCGCGCCTGCTTTGCCGTGTGAGGGCGGCCCAGCGTCTTGAGCTGGCTGTCCCGGGCCGACTGGACGCCGAAGGAAATGCGGTTGACGCCCGCCTCCCGGAAAGCTCGGAGAGAGTCCTCCGTTACGGTCTCAGGGTTGGCTTCCAGTGTGATCTCGGCCCCGGGCAGGGGCTGTGCGGCGGCGATGAGCCGGGCGGCGTCTGCCGGGTCCAGCAGACTGGGCGTTCCGCCGCCGAAATAAAGGGTGTCCGGCCGCAGGGGCGCGTCCGGCGCAAACCGGGAGAGTTCCCGCAAAAGGGCGTCCACATAGGCCCGGGGGACGCCGCGCTGGCCGGGGGCAGAGTAAAAATCACAGTACCGGCATTTGGAAAAACAGTAAGGAATATGCAGATAAAGTCCGAGGGACATCAAATATCACAGCCTTTTTCATGAATCGTTCATTTCTATGCAGTATACTATATTTCGTAGACCGGGGCAAGGCCGAGGCCGATGCCCTGATTTTGAATGGAGGATTCCTTATGGATTACAACAACTATGACCGCGGCTATGCGGAGCCTTCGATGAGCGCATCGGACTATATGACCCGCACCTACCGCTGGATGGCCGGCGGCCTGCTCGTCACCTTCGCAATGGCCTATATCACGGCGACCACGCCCCTTATCTATCTGGTCGATTCGCTTTACTTCCTGCTTACCATCGGTGAGCTGGCGCTGGTGTTCATGCTCAGCGCCCGGGTGCAGAAGATGTCCATCGACGGTGCAAGAGCCGCGTTCTTCGGATACGCCATCTTAAACGGCATGGTCCTGAGCTACTACTTCCTGATGTTCTCGGTAGGCACGCTGGTCATGGCTTTCCTCGCCACGGCGGTCTACTTCGGACTCATGGCTGTGTACGGCACCACCACCCACAAGGACCTCACCGGCTGGGGTCCCCGCCTCATGATGGCTCTGGTGGCCATGATCGTCACCAGCCTCGTGGGCGCGCTCTTCGGCTTTGGCTTCGGCGCCTCGGTGCTCTACTGCGGCATCGGTCTGGTGGTGTTCATGCTGCTCACCGCCTACGATACCCAGAAGCTCCGCCAGATCTACGCCTACTATGCAGGCGACGCTGAGCTGGCCGAGAAGGCTTCCATCTACGGCGCACTGACCCTGTATCTGGATTTCATCAACATCTTCCTCTACGTCGTCCGCCTGCTGGGCATGAACAGCCGCAGCCGCAACAACTAAATAGGACTTTGGGCCCCGGTCATCCGGGGCCTTTTTGCGTCTTTATGAATAAACCCCGCTCCACCGCTCCAAACTACCACCAAAGAAACGATTCCGTACACAAAGATGGATTGGAGTAACGAACGATGGAGCAATTCAGAAAGTTTTTGCGGGACAAGGCCTTTGCACTGGTGCTCACCGCCTGCCTGCTGGCGGCAGCAGCGGCCGGAGTGTGGGCTGTGCGCACGGTGCGCAATGAGCTGAAGAAGGATCTGGACGCGGTGCGAAGCCCGTCCAGCACTGCCCCCGGCATCGACGAGGGCATCAACACATCGCCCGGCGTCGCCGGAGAGGAGGAAGCCGAATGGCAGCAGCAGAACGCACCCGCAGCAAACAGTGTGGCCAATGTGCCAAAAGCCGACAGCTCGTCCGGTGGGGCTGCGTCCTCTTCTGGTGCGCAGTCTGGGTCTGGTTCGGTACGCGAACCCTCCGCGCTGCAAACCGAGTCCTTGCCTACCAGCAGTTCGGCTGCGCCTGCCTCCACGCAGCCTGTCTCGGGGCGCGTCTTAAACAGCTACAGCGGCGATGAGCTGGTCTACAGCAAGACGCTGGGCGACTGGCGCACCCACAACGGTGTGGACTACGCCGCCGACAGGGGCGCGGAAGTGACCGCCCCGGCGGCAGGCAAGGTGGTGGAGACCGGCACGGACGACAAGTGGGGGCCTGTGGTCGCCATCGAAGACGCTTCCGGCAGGATTTGGCGGGTCTGCGGCACGACGGACGCCAAGGTGAAGAAGGGCGACACCGTCTCGGCCGGGCAGACCATCGGCAAGGTGGGCAGCGTGAGCTGCGAGTGCGCCGAGGAGAGCCACATCCACTTGGAAGTCATGGAGGGCGAAAAGTATCTCGACCCCATCAAGGCCATGAAATAAGCAAAATTTTCCGGGCAGGTGCAGCAGAACGCTGTACCTGCTTTTTTCACATTGCTTTTGGCGGTCGATTCTGGTATGATAAGCTAGAATAAGTGTGAAGACAGAAGAAAAAGCGGAGGAAACGAAACATGAAGGTCTTAGTGGTAGGCGGCGGCGCTGCCGGCCTGATGGCGGCGGGCGCGGCCCTGCGGCAGGGGCATGAGGTGACGGTGCTGGAACATATGGAAAAGCCGGCTCAGAAAATTCTCGTCACCGGCAAGGGCCGCTGCAATGTGACCAACGACTGCACCGCAGAGGAATTTCTGCACCATGTGCGGACGAACCCCCGCTTTCTGTTCTCGTCGCTGGGGGCTTTCCCGCCGGCCAGGACGATGGAGCTGTTTGAGTCTCTCGGCGTGGAGCTGAAAGTGGAGCGCGGACGCCGGGTGTTTCCGGTGTCAGACAAGGCCGAAGAGATCCGGCAGGCTCTTCTGCGGTACGCAGACGGAGCGGACATCGTCCACGACGGGGCAAAAAAGCTTCTGCTGGAGCCGCTGGCCCAGCCGGAAGAAGCGCCTGCTGCGCCGGAAGATCCGCGCCACCCGAAAAAGAAAAAGCCCGGCCCGGCCTATCGCTGCGTAGGAGTGCGGGGAACTTCGGGCCGGGAGTACAAAGCGGACGCCGTTCTGGTGGCAACGGGCGGCCTGAGCTACCCCACCACCGGCTCCACCGGCGACGGCTACAAGCTGGCCCAGCAGGCGGGGCACACCCTCGTGGAGCCTGTCCCCAGCCTTGTCAGCCTCGTGAGCCACGATGCCGACTGCAAAAAGATGATGGGCCTCGCCCTCAAGAACGTGACCCTCACCCTCCACGAGGACGGCAAAGCCATCTTCGAGGAGCAGGGCGAGATGCTGTTCACCCACTTCGGCATCAGCGGGCCGCTGACCCTCAGCGCGTCGAGCCATCTGGGCGACATGAAAAAGCACAAGTACGAAGCTTTTATTGATTTGAAGCCTGCCCTCAGCGAGGAACAGCTTTATGACCGCATCACCCGGGACTTTGCCCTCCTGGCGAACCACGCGGCGCAGGGCGCACTGGTGAAGCTGCTGCCGTCCAGTATGCAGCCGGTCATGGTGGCCCGCTGGGGCATCGACCCGGCCACCAAGGCAAATCAGATCACCCGGGAGCAGAAGCGGGAACTGGTACAGCTGATGAAGCACTGGCGGGTGACTATCGACGCCCGGGGCGATCTGGCCCACGCGGTCATCACGTCGGGCGGCGTGTCGGTGCGGGAGGTGGACCCCAAGACCATGCAGAGCAAAAAGGCCCTCGGCCTCTACTTTGCAGGCGAGGTGCTGGATGTGGACGCCTATACCGGCGGCTATAACTTGCAGATCGCATTCTGCACAGCACAGAGTTTTGCGAATAACCTGTAATATCTGAACGCTGGTGGGCCGGGAGCTTTCTCTTCGGACACGAGACGGGCCATTCCATCGCCCGCCCTATTGCCTTCGGCAACAGGGTCCCATCCCAGCGGACGGTCCTCAGAGAAACTCCCAGCCCGCTGGGCTATGCTAAGTAAAATGAAAGAAGGAACTTTTATAATGGTATCTGTTGCGATCGACGGGCCTGCGGGCGCAGGCAAATCTACGCTGGCGCGGCGTCTGGCTGCTGACTTCGGCTACATTTATGTGGACACCGGTGCGATGTTCCGCACCATCGGCCTTTACGCCCTCCGCGCAGGCAAAGACCCGAAGGACAACGAGGCGGTCAACGCCCTGCTGCCCAATATCACCCTCGAGTTTGCTTTTATCGAGGGCGAACAGCATATCTATCTGAATGGCGAGGACGTCAGCACGGCCATCCGCACCGAAGAGGTGGGAATGGCGGCTTCTGCAGTGGGTGCAAATCCGGCGGTGCGCGCCTTCCTGCTGGAGATGCAGCGGGACATGGCCAGGACGCAGAACATCCTGATGGATGGCCGCGACATCGGCACCGTGGTGCTGCCCAATGCGACTGTGAAGATCTTCCTCACCGCCAGCCCGGAGGCCCGCGCCACCCGCCGCTGGAAGGAGTACCAGCAGAAGGGCATCGATACCCCCTACGAAGATGTGCTGGCCGACGTCAAGCAGCGCGACTATCAGGACACCCACCGCGCCGCAGCCCCCCTCAAGCAGGCAGACGACGCCGTGCTGCTGGACACTTCGGAGCTGAACTTCGAGCAGAGCTTTGAGGCCATGAAGAAAATGATCACGGAGAAGGTCAGATGATACTATATTATATTCTGGTCCCGCTGGCATGGCTGGTGTTCCACATCGGCTTCCGCGTCCGGTGTGAGGGCAGGGAGAACTTGAAAAAAATCGGCACGAAGGGCTGCATCATTGCCCCCAACCACATCTCCGCCATCGACCCGGTGTTCGTCGTCATCACCCGGTTCTGGGGTCAGCGGATGACCGTGTTTGCCAAGAAAGAGCTGTTCGAGATAAACCCATTCCTGTCGTGGTTCTTCCGGTGCGCCGGTGCAGTCTGTGTCCGCGGCACGAAAGAAGAGGTCAGCGTCATCGAAGACACCGTGAAAAAGTGTCAGGAGGGCGGTACGCTGCTGCTCTTCCCGGAGGGTACGCGGGAGCAGGAGGGAAAGTTCCTTCCCCTCAAGAGCGGCCTCTTCGTCATCGCGGCGGCAGCAAATGTGGACGTCGTGCCTTGCCGCATCTACTACGACACCCCCGATGGTAAGATGAAGCTGTTCTGCAAGGTGCGTGTCATCTTCGGCGAGCCCATGCCCGCTGCACAGTTTGCAATGGAAGGCCGCCGCGACATAAAGAAGCTGCGGGAGAATAAACAGGCCGTTCTGGATGCGTGGAGTAAATTGTAAGGCGGCTTGCCCTCTCCGTCATCGCGAGCGATGCCACCTCTCCCAGAGGGAGAGGCTTCACTTTCCCGCTGCGCTTTAAGGCTCTCCCTTTGGGAGAGCTGTCGAGCAAAGCGAGACTGAGAGGGCAAGGACGCTAAAATAGGGAGAAAGAGCAATGGAAATCAGACTTGCAAAGACTGCGGGTTTCTGCTTTGGTGTGGACCGCGCGGTCAAGCTGACCTACGGTCTGCTGGATGAGGGCCGCAAGGTGGCCACCCTCGGCCCCCTCATCCACAACCCCCAGACCGTGGAAGACCTCGAGCGCCGGGGCGCACTGGTAGCAGACACCCCCGCTGATGTCCCTGCAGGCTACGAGGTGGTCATCCGCAGCCACGGCGTCCCACGCAGCATTTACGACGAGCTGGACGCCCGGGGCTGTACCTATCACGACGCCACCTGCCCCTTCGTGAAGAAGATACAGAAAGTTGCTTCCGAGGCCGAAGCCGCCGGTGCGACACTCGTGGTGGCCGGTGACGTGTCCCATCCGGAGGTGCAGGGCATCGTCGGACATACCCGGGGAGAGGTATTCATTTTCAGCGATTTGGCCCAGTTGAAGGCGTGGAAAGGGCCTTCTGACCCCCAAAAGCCCATTTTTGCAGTTGCACAGACCACATTTCAGGTAACAAAATGGCAAGAAAGTTCGGAGTTTCTCAAAAAAGCCTATACAAACGCCCGAATTTTTGATACAATATGTAATGCGACGTGGGCGAGGCAACAGGAAGCGGAAGACCTCAGCCAACAATGCGACATCATTGTTGTCATTGGCGGTCATCATTCTTCCAATACCCAAAAGCTGGTACAGGTCGCCGCAAAGCATACGCGAGCCGTAACGGTCGAGACAGCGAGCGAACTTCGGCCGGAATGGTTTGCAGATGTAAAGACGGCGGGCGTCACAGCCGGGGCTTCAACGCCATCGTCTATTATTGAGGAGGTACTTAACAGTATGAGCGCAGAAATCAATGACAGCATGAGCTTTGAGGAGATGCTGAACGCATCCGAGGAAAAGCGTGTTCATGCAGGCAGTATTGTGAAAGGAATCGTGACCAGCATCTCTGCCAACGAGATCCAGGTGGATATCGGAGCTAAGCAGACCGGCTTTGTCAAGCTGAGCGAGCTGACCGATGATTCCTCCGCCAAGGTCGAGGACCTGGTGAAAGTTGGCGATGAGCTGGACCTCATCGTCGAGAAGGTTATGGATCAGGATGGCGTCATCCAGCTCTCCCGCAAGAAGCTCGCATCTCGCAAGGGCATGGAAGAGATCGCCAAGGCAGCTGAGTCCGGCGAGGTCGTCGAGGGCGACGTCACCGAGTTCAACAAGGGCGGCGTTGTCGTCAACGTCAAGGGCGTCAAGGTGTTCGTCCCCCGTTCTCAGGCCACTATGCGCCGCGACGAGGACTACACTGCTCTGGTCGGCCAGCACGTTCAGCTGGTCGTCACCGAGTGCTCCGGCCGCAAGATCGTCGGCAGCATCAACAAGGTCACCGCTGAGCAGAACAAGGCTAAGCGTGAGGAGTTCTGGGCAAACGTCGAGGTCGGCAAGACCTACACCGGCGTCGTCAAGAGCCTGACCTCTTACGGTGCATTCGTTGACATCGGCGGTGTGGACGGCCTGTGCCACATCAGCGAGCTGAGCTGGAACCGCATCAAGCATCCCTCTGAGGTCGTCTCCGTTGGCGACACCATCGAGGTGTATGTGAAGGACATCGACACCGAGAACCACAAGGTCTCTCTGGGCTACAAGAAGGCTGAGGACAACCCCTGGGAGCAGCTGAAGAACAACTACCCCATCGGCAGCACCTTCCATGCTCCGGTCGTGTCCCTGACCAAGTTCGGTGCATTCGTCCGCATCCTGCCGGGTGTTGACGGTCTGGTCCACATCAGCGAGATCAGCAATGACCGCGTTGAGAAGGTCTCCGACGCACTGAAGGTCGGCGATATGGTCGATGTGAAGCTGCTGGATGTTGACTTCGACAAGAAGCGCATCAGCCTGTCCATGAAGGCTCTGCTGAACGACGACGCTGAGTAATCAGCCTGCAGCATAGTCTCATCAGACACAATGCGAACTACAGCCCCGTTGCCGGGAAAACGGCGGCGGGGCTGTTTTTGTACAATTATGAAAAACTGGTTTATCAAGCACCGCGAGGTGCTGGCTTATCTCGTTTTCGGTGTGCTGACCACATTGCTGAACATCGTACTGTATGCGCTGTTCAGCCGCCTGTTCGGTTACGAAGCCGCCAACAGCTGGGGCAATGTGCTGGACAATGTCATCTGCATCCTGTTCGCCTACGTCACCAACCGGGCCTTCGTCTTCGCCAGCCGGACGCAGGGCAGAGAAGCACTGAAAGAATTTGGTGCATTCGTCACCTGCCGTCTGGGTACACTGGTATTGGATGCCGCCATCATGATGATCTTCGGCAACCTGCTGGCCGCCCAGGGGGCGGCTCTGGTGGAGAGCTTTATGAACGGTGCGCTGAGCCTGTTGGCTGGCTGGTTTGGCCCGGATACGGTGCTGCACATGGCCACCGGCGGCGCAGCGCCCGCTCCCTCCATCTCCGACGGCTCTGCCGCCATTGCCATCATCGGCGGTGCCGACGGCCCCACCGCCATCTTTGTCACCAGCTTCTACGATGCCCAGGCTCTGTGGGGCATGGCGGTGAAAGTGTTCTCCAACGTGGTGGTGGTGGTGCTGAATTATGTATTCAGCAAGCTCATCATTTTTAAGAAGAAATAACCTCTCAGTCTCGCTTACGCTCGACAGCTCCCCTACCGAGGAGAGCCTCTGGCGAAGAGATAAAGCTTTACGAAATGCCAAGGCCTCCCCTCGTTAGGGGAGGTGGCACGCCGTCAGGCGTGACGGAGAGGTTGCTATTATAACAATTTCAGGAGGTACGGTATTATGAAACGTGGTCTGAAAGGTTTTGCATTTCTGGTCTCCGGCCTTGTGCTGGGCATCATCGGCGCAACGGTGTCTGCAACGGCCATTGCCCTGAGCGCTGTCGGCATGGCGAAGGTACGCCGTGCCACCAAGAACTAAGGAGCTGTTTTCAAAACAACTTCGATTCAGGAGGAAAAAAGCATGAATCGTGAAGAGATCCTGTCCCACGTCGATCACACCCTGCTCAAGCCTGAGGCTACCTGGCCCCAGATCCAGACCCTGTGCGACGAGGCCATCGCCAACCACACGGCTTCCGTCTGCATCAACACCTGCTATGTGAAGCAGGCCGTCGAGTACATGGCAGGCCGCATCCCGGTCTGCTGTGTGGTCGGTTTCCCTCTGGGCGCAATGGACACCGCTTCCAAGGCCTTCGAGGCCAAGACTGCCATCGAGAACGGCGCTGCCGAGGTGGATATGGTCATCAACATCGGCCGCCTGAAGAACGGCGAGTACGACGCCGTCCGCGAGGACATCCGCGCCGTCAAGCAGGCTGTGGGCGATAAGGTCTTGAAGGTCATCATCGAGACCTGCCTGCTGACCGACGACGAGAAGCGCAAGATGTGCGACATCGTCTGCGAGGCAGGCGCGGACTACATCAAGACCAGCACCGGCTTCTCTACCGCCGGCGCAAACTTCCACGACGTGGAGCTGATGGTCAAGGGCGTGGCTGGCCGCTGCAAGGTCAAGGCCGCCGGCGGCATCTCCACCGTCGAGGATATGGAGAAGTTCCTCGCCCTCGGTGCAGACCGTCTGGGCACTTCCCGCGCCGTCAAGATCCTGAACGGCGAGCAGGCAAAGGGTTATTGAGCCTTATCGATCTGCGCGAAATGTCAAAAAAGAGTGCGACTCTTCTTGACATTTCGACGAAGCAATGATAAGATATTACCCGGACAAACTGAATACCGACTTATCAAGAGCGGCTGAGGGGACAGGCCCTGTGAAGCCCGACAACCTGTGTGTGAGCATAAGGTGCCAAATCCTGCGGGAAACCGAAAGATAAGAGTGCAACGCTCAGAGCTTCGGTTCTGAGCGTTTTTAATTGCATAAACTTGATGAACGAGTAGGAAGCTGTCAATATCGATACACACACACCAACGCCAAGGAGGTACAAAAATGGCAAAGCACTGTCTGTTTACTTCTGAGTCCGTCACCGAGGGCCATCCCGACAAGATCTGCGACCAGATCTCCGACGCCATCCTCGACGAGATCCTGACCCACGACCCCGACGCCCGCGTGGCCTGCGAGACCTGCGCATCCACCGGCCTCGTCCACATCATGGGCGAGATCACCACCAACTGCTACGTCGATTTCCAGAAGATCGTCCGCGAGGTCGTGGCTGACATCGGCTACACCCGCGCAAAGTTCGGATTCGATGCCGACACCTGCGCCGTCATCTCCAACATCGACGGCCAGAGCCCCGACATCGCCCTCGGCACCAACGATGAGGGCGGCGGCGCCGGCGACCAGGGCATGATGTTCGGTTATGCCTGCGACGAGACCCCCGAGCTGATGCCCATGCCCATCAGCCTGGCCCACAAGCTGGCCAAGAAGCTGACCGAAGTCCGCAAGAGCGGCGAGCTGGACTATCTGCGTCCGGACGGCAAGAGCCAGGTCACTGTCGAGTACGTGGACGGCAAGCCCGTCCGCGTGGACGCTGTGGTCATTTCCAGCCAGCACAGCGATGCCGTCAGCATGGAGCAGCTGCGCGCCGACGTGATGGAGAAGGTCATCAAGGCCACCATCCCCGCCGAGCTGCTGGACGAGAACACCAAGTATTATATCAACCCCACCGGCCGCTTCGTCGTGGGCGGCCCTCAGGGCGATACCGGCCTGACCGGCCGTAAGATCATCGTCGATACCTATGGCGGCTACGCACGCCACGGCGGCGGTGCTTTCTCCGGCAAGGACCCCAGCAAGGTGGACCGCAGCGCCGCTTATGCGACCCGCTGGGTGGCCAAGAACATCGTGGCCGCTGGTCTGGCCAAGCAGTGCGAGGTGCAGGTGGCTTACGCCATCGGCGTGGCAAAGCCCGTCTCCATCATGGTGGACACCTTCGGCACCGGCGTCGTGGCCGACGAGAAGATCGAGCAGGCTGTGGAGAAGGTCTTCGACCTGACCCCCGCCGCCATCATCCGTGACCTCGACCTGCGCAAGCCCATCTACCGCAAGCTGGCCGCTTACGGCCACATGGGCCGCGAGGACCTGGGCGTGAAGTGGGAGAACACCGACCGCGTCGAAGAGCTGAAGGCTGCTGTCGCTGCCCTGTAAGAGCAAAAACTTAAAAGAATGACTTTTGAGCCGGAGAATGTATGGTTTTTGTAAAAAACACATAGTCTCCGGCTCTTTTTCGACAAAGAGATGTGCAAGGCGCAGAAAATGCAGGTTGGATGCAAGTTTGTAGTGTCGAAACGCCGAAAATGTGATAGAATAAATAACGGATATGCACTTCAACGTCTGATTTTATCAACTGATAAAAGAAACTTTAAGGAGCTATAATTATGTCTGTCATTACCCCTAAGGATTGCTTCCACCAGCCTCAGGTCGCCGACCTGCGCCTCATCGCCTGCCCGGGTGCCGAGGAGCTGACCAACCTCATCGACAAGCATCTGGTGCGCTGGGCCAGCGAGGCCGGCTACCAGACCAATAGCTTTATCATCGAGAGCGCCTGCCCCCGCTTCCAGAGCGGCGACGCCAAGGGTCTGGTCAAGGAGTCGGTGCGCGGCGACGATATTTTCATCGTTGTTGACCCCGGCAACTACAGCGTGACCTACAAGCTGTTCAACTATGAGAACCACCTGTCTCCGGATGACCACTTCGCCAACCTGAAGCGCCTCATCCAGGCCGTGGCCGGTAAGGCACACCGTGTGTCTGTCATCATGCCCAGCCTGTACGGCGGCCGTCAGCACCGCCGCGTGTCCCGCGAGAGCCTGGACTGCGCTGTGGCTCTGCAGGAGCTGCAGGCCATGGGCGTCAAGAACATCATCACCTTTGATGCTCACGATCCCCGCCTGATGAACGCTGTGCCTCTGATGAGCTTCGACAATGCGATGCCCACCTATCAGGTGCTGAAGAACCTGCTCAAGAAGAACCCCGAGATCAGCTTCGACAAGGACAAGTTCATCGTGGTCAGCCCCGACGAGGGTGCTATGAGCCGCAACATGTACTTCTCCAGCGTGCTGGGCTGCAACCTGGGTATGTTCTACAAGCGCCGCGATTACACCCGCGTGGTCAATGGCCGCAACCCCATCGTCGCTCACGAGTATCTGGGCGATTCCGTCGAGGGCAAGACCGTCTTCGTCGCTGACGACATCATCGCTTCCGGCGAGAGCATGCTGGAAGTTGCCACCAACCTGAAAGAGCGCGGCGCAAAGCGCATCATCGCCAACGCCACCTTCCCGCTCTTCACCAGCGGCCTCGAGAAGTTCGACAAGGCTGTGGCCGACGGCATTCTGGACTATGTTACCGGCACCAACCTGACCTACCGTATGCCTGAGCTGCTGACCCGTGACTGGTACGTCGATGTTGACGTCTCCAAGTACGCCGCATACTTCGTCGTGGCCCTGAACCATGACATGTCCGTTTCCAGCATCATCGACCCCATCAAGAAGATCGAGGCTCTGCTGGCAAGCCGGAAATAATGACAGACAGTTCCTGATATTCATCCAATCGAAAAACACCCGCAATGCTGATTGAAATGCACCCCATTTGTTAGACAGTATGGTATACTGTTTAGGAAATGGGGTGTTTTTGTATGCCAAAGGGACAACGAAAGTACAACGGAACGCAGAAGGTAGAAATCATTAAACGAATCCACAGAGAAAACCTGAGCTTTAAGGGAGCGTCCAGAGAATATGGCATTTCGGACCGTACACTCAGGGACTGGGAGCGCATTTATTGGGAGGAAGGAGAAGAAGCACTTCTGTTAGAGCGTCGAGGACGAGCCTGTGCCGCCAGTGGAACGCAGAAAGGTCGGAAGCCAAAGCTGGATAAGCAAGTAGAAGAAGATCTGATTGCAGAAAATCAGCGACTTCGGATGGAAATCGACTACTTAAAAAAATTGAATGCCTTGGTGCTGGAAGAGGAACGCCAAAACAGAAAGCACAAGTAGTTCAGGAACTAAGGCAGAAATACCCTCTGAAAGCACTGCTGCAACTTGCCGGACTTCCTCGCAGCACATTCTACTACTACCTGCATCGGTCTCAAAATCCTGCGAAGTACCAGATGGTAAAAGAACAGATCATTACAATCTTCAATGAGAACAAGAAGCGATACGGATACCGCAGAATCACACAATAACTACACAACAACGATATTTGTGTGAATCACAAGACGGTTCAGAAACTCATGAAGCAGCTGGGCTTAGTCTGTCAGGTTCGCGCAAAAAGAAAGTACAACTCCTACAAGGGTGAAGTCGGAGAAGTTGCGCCAAACTTGCTGGAACGGCATTTCAAGACAAACCAGCCAAATCGGAAATGGGTCACAGATGTTACCGAGTTCAAAGTGAACGACCAGAAACTCTACCTGTCTCCAATTCTTGATTTGTTCAATGGCGAAGTTGTCAGCTACAATCTGAGCCGCCATCCGAACTTTAAGCAAATCACGGATATGCTGGAAGGTGCTTTTCAAAAGCTGCCGGACAAGGTTGATGATCTGATTCTGCATTCGGATCAGGGCTGGCAATACCAGATGAAGTCCTACCAGAATCTACTGAAAGCAAAAGGAATTACGCAAAGTATGTCTCGGAAAGCCACTTGTCTGGACAATGCTGTTGCCGAGAACTTCTTCGGACTGCTCAAGACGGAACTGTTCTATCTGGAAAAATTTGATTCCATTGACCAGCTGGAAAAGGCTATTGTCGATTACATCGACTATTACAACAATCGCCGAATCAAATTAAAACTAAACGGTCTGAGCCCTGTTCAGTACAGGATTCAGACCGTTGGAGCTGCTTAATTCAATTTTTGTCTAACTTTTGGGGTTCATATCACCGCAGGGTGCCGGGGGGCTTTTTGTTAATGTGACGCTTACAAACCGCCCAGACAGGCCGCAAGGTCTGCCTCCGGGGTGGTGATGGGCTTGAGGTCATATTTTTCCTGTAAGACAGCGGCCACGCCCGGGGAGAGGAAGGCCGGCAGCGTCGGCCCGAGACGGATGCCCCGGATGCCCAGCGCCAGCAGGGCCATCAGCACACAGACCGCCTTCTGCTCGAACCAGCAGAGGATGATGGAGAGGGGCAGCTCGTTGACCGAGCAGTCAAAAGCGCCCGCCAGACCCAGCGCGATCCGGATGGCACTGTAGGCGTCGTTGCACTGGCCCACGTCGAGGATGCGGGGCAGACCCGCCACCGTACCCAGCGGCAGGTCGTTGAGCCGGAACTTGCCGCAGGCCAGCGTCAGGATGACGGTGTCGGGCGGGGTCAGCTTGGCAAAATCCGTGTAGTACCGGCGGGAGGGGCGGGTGCCGTCGCAGCCGCCGATGAGGAAAAAGTGCCGGATGGCACCCTCGTGGACGGCTTGGACGATCTCCTCCGCATGGCTCAGTACGGCATGGTGGGCAAAGCCGGTGGCGACCACACTGCCGCCGTTCATACCCGGGATGAGGGTGTCCTCCGGGTAGCCGCCCAGCTCAAGCGCCTTGGCGATGACCGGCGAAAAATCCCGGTCCTCCCCGATGTGGGTGACGCCGGGATAGGAGACAACAGAGGTGGTGAACACCCGGTCGGCATAGCTGGGCCGGAGGGGCATGATGCAGTTGGTGGTGAAGAGCACCGGTGCAGGGATGTCCTCAAACTCCCGCTGCTGGTTCTGCCATGCGGTGCCAAAGTTGCCTTTCAGATGAGGAAAGCGCTTTTTCAGCTCCGGGTAGCCGTGGGCAGGCAGCATCTCGGAGTGGGTGTAGACATTGATGCCCTTGCCCTCGGTCTGCTCCAACAGGCACTTGGCGTCGTAGAGGTCGTGGCCGGAGATGACGATGAAAGGCCCTTTCTCGATGGTCAGCGGCACTTCTACCGGCTCGGGGTCGCCGAATGCGCCGGTGTTGGCCTTGTCCAGCTCAGCCATGACCCGGTAGGCCATGATGCCGGTGTCCTCCACCAGCTTGAAGAGCTTGTCCTTGTCGTTTTCCTCGGCCAGCGCCCGCAGGGCCGTGCAGAAGAACAGATCGATCTCGCCATCGGTATAGCCCAGCACCCGCGCGTGGTAGGAGTAAGCTGCCATGCCCCGCAGGCCGAACAGCACGAAGGACTTCAGGCTCTTGACGTCCGGGTCCGGCTCCTGCCACAGCTTCTGCATATCGTAGTCGGACACTGGTGCAGGTGCAGGGCTGGCCGAGGCAAAGGCTTCCTGCTTGGCCTTCCAGACCTTATCGGTGAGCTGCGCCACCGTCTGGGGGTCGAAGTTGACGTTGGTGATGGTGGTGAACAACCCTTCCAGCAACAACAGTGCCTGCGGCGGCTGGATGGGCTTGCCGATGTCCAGCAGCAGGGTGGCAAAGCCGATGAGTGCCCCGGTGAGCTTGTCCTGCGCGTCGGCTGTCTCGGCTGATTTGCCGCAGACACCCGCTTTTCCGGTGCAGGCCGTGCAGTTTGCCGCCTGCTCGCATTGATAACAGAACATCATTTCGTCCATGCAAAAACCTCTTTTCGTTTGATGAAAGGAGTATGAGCGGGGCGGCAGACGGTTATGCAGGCAGGCGGGGCAAACCAAAAAAAGCCGCACCCTCGCGGATGCGGCCCTTGCAGATCAGGAAAAGCTTAGTAGGTGATGCCCTGAGCCATCATGGCGGTAGCGACCTTCAGGAAGCCGGCGCAGTTTGCACCGACCATCAGGTTGCCCTCGGAGCCGGCGGCCACGGATGCATCGTAGGAAGCGTGGAAGATGCCCTCCATGATGCCCTTCAGCTTTGCATCCACCTCTTCGAAGCTCCAGCTCAGACGCTCGGAGTTCTGGCTCATCTCCAGACCGGAGGTGGCCACGCCGCCGGCGTTGGAAGCCTTTGCGGGTCCGTACAGGATGCCGTTGGACAGGTAGACCTCGATGGCCTCGGGAGTGCTGGGCATGTTAGCGCCCTCGCAGACCACGGTGCAGCCGCCCTTCACCAGAGCCTCTGCGGACTCCTTGTTGATCTCGTTCTGGGTAGCGCAGGGCAGGGCGATGTCGCAGGGGACAGTCCAGACCTTGGTGCAGTCAGCAACATAGGTCGCATCCTTGTGGGTCTCAGCATACTCCTTGATGCGGCCGCGGCGGACTTCCTTCAGGTCCTTGACGTAGGCCAGGTCGATGCCGTTGGGGTCGTAGACATAGCCGTTGGAGTCGGACATGGTGACGACCTTGGCACCCAGCTGGGTGGCCTTCTCGCAGGCGTAGATAGCGACATTGCCGGAGCCGGAGATGACCACGGTCTTGCCCTCGAAGCTGTCGCTGCGCATGCACTTCAGAGCCTCAGCGGTGAAGTAGCACAGGCCGTAGCCGGTAGCCTCGGTACGGGCCAGAGAACCGCCGAAGGGCAGGCCCTTGCCGGTGAGCATACCGCCCTGGAAGCTGTTGGTCAGACGCTTGTACTGGCCGAACATATAGCCGACCTCGCGGCCGCCGACGCCAATATCACCGGCGGGGCAGTCCACGAACTGGCCGATGTGGCGGTACAGCTCGGTCATGAAGCTCTGGCAGAAGCGCATGACTTCCATGTCGCTCTTGCCGTGGGGGTCGAAGTCGGAGCCGCCCTTGCCGCCGCCCATGGGCAGGGTGGTCAGGCTGTTCTTGAAGGTCTGCTCGAAGCCGAGGAACTTCAGGATGCCCTGATTGACAGAAGGATGGAAGCGCAGGCCGCCCTTGTAGGGGCCGATGGCGCTGTTGAACTGGACGCGGTAGCCGCGGTTCACCTGGACCTTGCCCTGGTCATCGACCCAGGGTACACGGAAGGTGATGATGCGCTCAGGCTCGACCAGACGCTCGATGAGGCCGGCCTTCTCGTACTCGGGATGCTTCTCCACGACGGGCTGGATGCTCTCCAGCACCTCGCGGACAGCCTGCAGGAACTCGGGCTCGTTGGCATTGCGCTTTTCCAGGCCCTCGTAGACACGCTTCAGATATTCATTCGTCAGCATAATGATATACTCCTTTTCCCTTATCTCTATTGTGTGGAGGCTCCGTCTTTCCCGTTTCCCACGGCGGGGCTGATAAGCCTCTGACCACTTTGCTATTATAAAGCTTTATCTGCCGATTTACAAGATGGCCCGCCCCGCAAAAACCGGAAAATCTTTCAAAATACCATGGAAAAGATGAATACACTTCACGAAAAAGACGGGACACATCAAAAAATTGCGATAAAACCTGCTTTTGGAAAGAAACAAAAAATCCCTGCACCGGCTCGGAACAGGCGGTACAGGGAGGAAAAGTCTTACTTCAGCAGCTTCTCGCAGGCGTCAGCGGCACCCTCGAGAAACTGACCGCCGTAGGTCTCGATCATGCCGGCGTCGGACAGCGCAGCCAGCTGGGGGTCGATGGGGCATTTGGCCAGAACGGGCAGGTGATGCTTTGCGGCCACCTCGTCCACATGGCTGTCGCCGAACACATTGATGTGCTTGCCGCAGTCGGGGCAGACGATATAGCTCATGTTCTCGACGATGCCCAGCATCGGCACCTTCATCATCTCGGCCATGTTCACGGCCTTGGCCACGATCATGCTCACCAGCTCCTGCGGGCTTGCCACGACGACGATGCCGTCCACGGGCAGGCTCTGGAAGACGGTCAGAGGGACGTCACCGGTTCCCGGAGGCATATCCACGAACAGGAAATCAACGTCTTTCCAGACCACATCGGTCCAGAACTGCTTGACCGCACCGGCGATGACGGGGCCGCGCCAGACGACGGGGTCTTCCTCGTTCTCCACCAGCAGGTTGATGCTCATGACGTCGATGCCCATCCGGCTCTGGATGGGCCAGCAGCCCTTGTCGTCGGCCATGGCGCGACCATGGATGCCGAACAGCTTGGGGATGGACGGGCCGGTGATGTCGGCGTCGAGGATGCCGCAGTGGTAGCCGCGGCGTGCCATTGCACAGGCCAGCAGGGCGCTGGTCATGCTCTTGCCGACGCCGCCCTTGCCGGATACGACGCCGATGACCTTCTTGACGCTGCTATTGGGGTTGGGTGCGTCATGCTGGGGCGCAGCATCGCGGGAAGAACAGGCTGCCCCGCAGTTGGAGCAGTCATGGGTACATTCTTCGCTCATTGTCTCGTTGCGCACGGCCGTGGTACCGGGGTGCGCTTCCTCCTTGCATTCTTAGATCCGGTCTGGCGGAACATTCCCGCCAGATACAATATATATCATATCATAAAACTGGGAAAGAAACAACCCACGGCCCCGCTCATATTTCCCAGAGCAGCTTACATATCTATAAAAAGATACACTGGGGAAAGGGAGGGGTGCGCTGTGCGGCAGAGCTATCTGAAAAACGCAGCCCTGATGACCGGGGCGGACGTCCTGCTCCGTCTGGCGGGCATGGGGCTGCGCATCTGGCTGGCGAACGCTCTGGGCGGCGAGGGGATGGGACTGTACCAGCTGGTGCTGGCGGTCTATTCGCTCTTCGTCACGCTGGCGACGGCGGGCGTCTCGGTGGCGGCCACCCGCCTGATGGCCGAAGAGCTGGCCCGCAGCCCGGCGGAGGCCCGGGGGATGCTTCACTGTCTCCTGCTGGCGGGGGCCGGGCTGGGCGTGCTGGCGCTGGCGGCGCAGTTCGGGCTGGCGGGCCTCGCCGCAAAATGGTGGCTGGGCGATGTCCGGGCAGCGGGGGCGCTGCGTGTCTCGTCGCTGGGCCTGCCGTGGATGGCGGTGTCGTCGGTACTGCGGGGCTTTTTCATCGCCCGGCGGCAGGTGGAGCCAAACGTCCTGAGCCAGCTGGCCGAGCAGACCGTCCGCATCGGCATCGTCTACTTTGCGCTGGAGCGGGCCGACGTCCTCGGCTGGGACGTGGGCGGGCGCTGCACGGCAGTGCTGGGCGCAACGGCGGTCAGCGAGGCCGTCAGCACCGGGCTGATGGCACTTTTTTACCGCAAAGAGGCCCGCCGCTGCTTCGGTGCGCGGCCTGCCTGCTGCCCGCAGGAGCCGGGAAAGCGCCTCTGGGACATTCTCTGGCCGGTGGAGGGAGGACGTTGTCTCGCCAGCGCTCTCCACACTGCGGAGAATATGCTGGTGCCGGCCTGTCTGGCAGTCTATCTGCAATTTTCCGGCGGGCGTGCCGAAGCCGTGGCCCAGTACGGCAGCCTCAAGGGGATGGCCCTGCCTCTGCTGACCTTTCCCTTCGGACTGCTGGGGAGCCTTTCCGTCCTGCTGATGCCCGAGATCACTCAGGCCCACCTCCGGGGGCAGAGCGGGCGGCTGGCGGCTCTCATCGACAGGATGCTCCGGCTCACCGGCTATTTCTCGGCGCTGGCAGGAGCGGCGTTCTGGGTGTGGGGTCAGCCGCTGGCCGAAGCCCTCTACGGCAGCGCCGAGGCGGGCAGCTACCTTGTCATCCTCGGCCCGGCCATGCCGCTGATGTACCTCGAGAGCATGGTGGACGGTGCTATGAAGGGGGTAGGGGAACAGAAAGCCGTCTTCCGCTACAGCATGTGGGACTCCTGTCTCCGCATTGCGGGCGTACTGCTCCTGCTGCCCCGCTTCGGGATGAAGGGCTTTCTTTTTGTGATCTTGCTGTCCAGCTTCTACACCTGCACCGCCAACACGGGGCGGCTGCTGTCCAGCTGCGGCCTTCCGCTGCGTCTGTGGAGGTGGCTGGGTGCGCCGGGCTTTGCGGGAGCCGTCAGCGCCGGGGCCGGGCTGGCCCTGCGGCATCTTTTAGCGGGCTGGCTTACCGGCGGAGCCCCCTTGCAGCTGGCGGCGGTAGCGCTGGGCGGCGCGGGGATGGCAGCGGTCTGCTTTGCGGCGGCGTGGCCGCTGGGCCTCGGCGAAGAGCTGCGGGCCGTGGCGGCAGGAGAGCGGCGGCATAAGAAAAATGTCCAAAAAGTGAAATAGCTGGACACGGGGGAGAGAATCGAGTATAATACTAAAGATATTATGGGGTGATAGGCCCTTGAAATGAAAAACGGCAGCTGACATCTTCGGATGCCGGCCCCCGATGCAAAAGAGGATATGCTGTGAAGGAAAAGAAAACAAATCTGCTGCAGGTACTGGCCCGCCGGGCTCTGCTGGTGGCGCTGGACGGAGCCATCGTAGCCTTCAGCTTCTATTTCGCCCTGCTGCTGCGCGCAGACGGCGCTGTCGAGGCCTCCTGGTGGCCCCACAACCGCGCCCTGCTCTACGCGAATCTGCCCTGGATCGTGGCAGTCTATCTGCTCAGCTTTCTGGCCGGGCGGCTCTACACCATCCTTTGGAAGTACGCCGGGGAGCGTGACCTCATCCGTCTGGCCGGGATGATCGCCGTCCCGACGGGCATCGTCTATCTGGTCAACCGCTGCTTCATCCACGGCGTGCTTTTCAACTCGGCCAACGCCATGGCGGCGGTGCTCATTTTACTGTTGATCGGCGGGAGCCGTCTGGCCTGGCGGCTCTTCCTGAATCACCCGCTGGGCGAGCGGCTGCGCGGCAACGCCAGCAAGGACCCCAACCGCCCTGTCATGATCGTGGGTGCGGGCGAAGCTGGTGCGTGGGCCATCAATGTCTGCAAGACCAACACCAGCTACGGCCATGTCATCGTAGCCGTGGATGATGACCCCAACAAGCTGGGCCAGACCATCCACGGTGTCCCGGTGCGCGGCACACTGGAAGAAATTCCCGACCTGTGTACCCGCTACAACATCCACACCATCATCGTGGCGATCCCGACCCTGAAGGGAAGCCGCCTGAACCACGTCATCGACCTCTGCGTCTCCACCCATTGCGCCGTGCAGATGCTCAGCGACCCCCAGCTGGTGGGTGCAGGCACCCCTCAGCAGGGCGCGTTCCGTGAGCTGAACACCGCCGATTTCCTCTCCCGTGAGGAAGTCACGCTGGATACGGAGAAAATTTCCGGCTACCTCACCGGCAAGACCGTTCTGGTGACGGGCGGCGGCGGCAGCATCGGCAGCGAGCTCTGCCGTCAGGTCATGCGCTTCAAGCCTGCAAAACTGCTTATCTTCGATATTTATGAGAACTGTGCCTATGAACTGCTGATGGAACTGCAGCAGAAGTATGGCCGTGATGTGCCGGTCACGGTGCTGGTCGGCTCCATCCGGGACAAGGCCCGTCTGGACGAGGTATTTGAGACGTACCACCCGACGGTGGTGTTCCATGCTGCCGCCCACAAGCATGTCCCGCTGATGGAGATCAGCCCCGCCGAGGCCGTCAAGAACAATGTCTTTGGCACCAAGAATCTGCTCACCAGTGCCAGCGAACACGGCGTGGAGCGGCTGGTGCAGCTCTCCACCGATAAGGCCGTCAACCCCACCAGCGTCATGGGCTGCACCAAGCGCCTGTGTGAGATGCTCATCCAGACCTTCGCGGGGAACACCGACATGAAGTGCGTCGCCGTCCGCTTCGGCAATGTGCTGGGCAGCCACGGCAGCGTCATCCCGCTGTTTGAGGCGCAGATCAAAAAGGGCGGCCCCGTCACCCTCACCGATGCCAACATCGAGCGCTACTTTATGACCATCCCGGAGGCGGCACAGCTGGTGCTGCAGGCCGGTGCGCTGGCCGAGAGCGGCAGCATCTATGTGCTGGACATGGGCGAGCCGGTCAAGATCATGGACCTTGCAAAACAGCTCATCCGCTTCTACGGCTATGAGCCGGGCGTGAACATGGATATTAAGATCGTGGGTCTGCGCCCCGGCGAAAAACTCTACGAAGAGCTGATGATGGACGAGGAGCAGGACAAGATGCGCCGCACCGTCCACAATAAGATCTTCGTGGCTCCGCCCCGGAACATCGACCTGGGCGAGTTCTACCAGCAGCTCCAGGAGCTGGCCGTCGCCGCCGAGCACAACGACGACAGCGTGGTGGAGCAGTTGGCCAAAATGGTGCCTACCTTTACCCCCACCCGCGAGAACCTCAAGCTGTAAAACCGCTGGCTGCACGGCACCTTTGCTGTGTAAAAATATATGAGAGGGATGTACAATCATGGAAAAGAAACCGTTTTTGACTGAGTCGATGGCTCAGAACATCATTCAGGACGTACCCACCCCCTTCCACGTCTATGACGAGAAGGGCATCCGCGAGAACGCCCGCCGCATCAACAAGGCATTCAGCTGGAACAAGGGCTTCCGCGAGTATTTTGCGGTCAAGGCTCTGCCGAACCCCGTCATCCTCCAGATCCTGAAGGAAGAGGGCTGCGGCGTGGACTGCTCCTCTCTGACCGAGCTGATGCTCAGCGAGGTGTGCGGCTTCAGCGGCAGCGACATCATGTTCTCCTCCAACCAGACCCCTGTGGAGGACATGAAGAAGGCTTACGAGCTGGGCGCTTATATCAACCTCGATGACGCCACGATGGTGGACTTCCTCGACCGGGTGGCCGGTGTGCCGGAGAACATCTTCTGCCGCTACAATCCGGGCGGCACCTTCCAGCTGGGCGAGAGCAAAGAGGGCTTCCAGGTCATGGACAAGCCCGGCGACGCCAAGTACGGCATGACCGAGGAGCAGATGATCGACAGCTACAAGAAGCTGGCTGCAAAGGGTGCCAAGAATTTTGGCATCCACGCCTTCCTCGCCTCCAACACCATCTCTGACGCCTATTATCCTGAGCTGGCAGGCATCCTCTTCCAGCTGGCTGTCCGCGTCCAGAAGGCCACCGGCGTGCATATCGCCTATATCAACCTGTCCGGCGGTGTCGGCATCCCGTACCGCCCCGAGCAGACGGAGAACGACATCATGGCCATCGGCGAGGGCGTCCGCAAGAAGTTTGAAGAAATTCTGGTCCCCGCCGGCATGGGCGATGTCTCCATCTTCACCGAGATGGGCCGCTTCACCACCGGCCCCTACGGCGCTCTGGTGGCTACTGCCATCCACGAGAAGCACATCTATAAAGAATACATCGGTCTGGATGCCTGCGCGGCCAATCTGATGCGCCCCGCCATGTACGGCGCTTACCACCACATCACCGTGCTGGGCAAGGAAGACGCACCCCACGACCACAAGTATGATGTGGTCGGCGGTCTGTGCGAGAACAACGACAAGTTTGCCATCGACCGTATGCTGCCCAAGATCGACATCGGCGACATCGTGTATATCCACGACACCGGTGCGCACGGCTCTGCCATGGGCTACAACTACAACGGCAAGCTGCGCAGCGCCGAGGTCCTGCTCTGCGAGGACGGCTCTCACCGCCTCATCCGCCGTGCTGAGACTCCCCGGGACTACTTTGCAACGCTGGACTTCCTGCCCTTCATGAAGCCGCTGCTGGGCGAGTACAACGACGACTGAGCACGCTTCTGACTCCATCACACCAGAATAAAGCGAGGAACGACGCAGATGTTTTTTGGATTCCAACTCACCTGTGGCCTGATGCTGGTCTTTTACGGCTATTCGGTCATGAAAAATCCCCGGGTCTGGGGCGACCAGGGCCGTCAGGCCGTCAAGGCCGAAAATTTCCCCGAGTACTGCCGCCAGAACGGCCTGTTTTTCCTGAAAGCTGGCTTCATCATGGCGCTCATTGGTGCGCTGGACGCGCTGGTAACGCTTTCGGGTCTGCTGTACGTCCTGCTGTACCTGTTCGGGCTGGCGTTTGCGTTCTACCCGCTGACCCGCTGGTGCAAGGAGAACGAGGGCTTCTCGTGGCCCTGGCCCCGCGTCGAGAGCGAGAAAAAGCGCATCAAAAAGCTGCGTCAGCAGCAGGAGGCCGAAAAGGCTGACCACGAGAAAAAATAAAATAGCAAAAAATAAGAGGCTGTTGCAAAACAGCCTCTTATTTTTTGCTTAAATCAACCCTTTTTCTGCACAATAGTGGTAAATACCATCCTCTGCACAGGTGCCGCAGACCTCGCTGGCGATGGCTTTCAAATCGGCAGAGGCGTTGCCCATGGCAACGCTGTGACCGACAGCCTGAAACATTTCTATATCGTTGTTGCCGTCACCGAAAGCCATTGCATCCTCGGGCGTCAGGCCGTAATAGGCCAGAACTTTCCGGATACCGGCTCCTTTTCCGCCGGAGCTGGGGATGATGTCTACGGCCCTGTCCCACCAGGCGGCGATTTTTGCACCGCTCGTGCCTTTGAGGATGGCGGGCCAGTCGCTTTCGCGGCAGCCCATCAGCAGCTGGAAAACTTCACCTCGGGAGACTTCATCGAACTTATCGGAAATGACCGGTGCTCGTCCGCCGATGGCGTAATATGCCGTCAGATCGTCATCCGTTCCGTTGGAGAGCAGCTG
>SKES01000247.1_pt1 | contig 55220 bp, 51 predicted proteins | sample 4826851 | NCBI WGS metagenome assembly SKES01 (sample SAMN11008803, study PRJNA524170) | human gut metagenome | biome: Human fecal sample; material: Feces; isolation source: fecal sample from pouch patient p52 | host: Homo sapiens | place: Israel: Tel-Aviv | collected 2016-09-04 | reverse complement strand
CTTTGCAGGGGTCGATCCAGTGCGGGCCATTAAGTATCAAATTATGGTCACGTTCATGCTCTTATCAGCGACTAGTTTGGGGTCAATCATTGCGTGCTATTTAGCTTACCGTAATTTCTATAATGAACAAAAACAGTTGAAGTAATGACTTCTGATTGCAGTCCCGCGGGGAGTCCTTTATGATGGAAGCTGAAATAAAACTTAATGCGGGGGTATTGATGTGAATGACGCAGCGGTTTGGGTTCCAGTTCCAGCAATGTTTTACTGGGGCTGGTTAGTACCACTCATATTTGGAACCATTTTTGGTTGGCGTTATCATCGCGATAAGGTTCGCCTAGGTAACGGTATTTGGTTTTCGCTATTTTTCTATTCGTTTTTAACCATGCTGGCGATTACAATTTTAGGTAGCAATATCCACTGGTTGATCATTATCAGTGGGACGTTGTTTGTGTTGCTGATCCTGTTGATTGGGCTGATTTTTACCTTACAAGCCTTCTTGCTCTTATGGAATGCGTGGATCATGTGGCGTCATGAGAGTCATACGTTGGCGAATATGCTGACCTTGTACTTGGGACTGGCCATTCTGATTTTGCCATTTTTAGGCAATCTGTTGAGTAGTCATGTGCCGCAGCCCGTGAGTTATTTTTTGACGGTATTTCCGAATCTGGTCATTTTTTACCTTGGTTTTTGGTTTTATAACTATCTGACGATGCTGACGATTTATCAATTCAATTGGCCCCGTCTGCGACAAGATTATATTATTGTGCTTGGGGCTGGCTTGTTAGATGGAGACCGTGTCTCGCCATTGCTAGGGCAACGAATCATGCGTGGACTGCGCTTTTATCAGAAGCAACAACGCAAGACGCATCATCGGGCCGTGATGATTTTCTCAGGTGGTCAGGGTGGTGATGAAACGGTTCCGGAAGGCCAAGCCATGCTGGAATACGCCATTGCGCATGGCCTTCCTGCAACGGATGGCTGGGCGGAGACGCAATCGAAGACGACCTTGCAAAATATGCAGTTTAGTAAGCAATTGATTGCACAGGGCCCTGTTAAAAATCCACGCACGATTTTTGTTACAAATAATTACCATACCTTTAGAGCCGGGATGTTTGCCAAGCAAGCAGGTCTAAAAGCGGATGGTATTGGTGCGCGGACGGCGCGATTCTTCTTACCGGATGCGATCATTCGTGAGTATATTGCGATATTTGTCCGAAATAAATGGTGGCACGCGGTGGCGATGCTTGGTATCTTGATTGTGTCGCTATTATTGACGTGGTTTGATGTCTATCAAGCATCGTTATAGCGATTACTAAGGCTGAATCAGTAATTAAAATATTCCAAGTCAGGTGTACGCTGGCTTGGAATATTTTTTTGGCTGGAATGTTAAAAATGAAGTTATCGAAATGGCAGTATACTTCCATTTCAAGCCGAAAAACAGAAAAATGGCAGTATACTGCCATTTTTTAATGGTGGACTAAATGTTTTAAGGGCAACCGTTTTTAGTGAATTCATTTTGAAAAACCAATTTGTCTTGACAATTACTTGAAAGGTCGTTATATTAATTATGGAAACGATTCCAAATAGGGGGGTGAGCCTAAATGACAACGATTAGTGAAATAGCAGCTGAGGCTGGTGTAGGTGTTGGGACTGTTTCGCGGTATTTAAACCATCGGCCTAGTGTTTCAGTTGCTAAGAAGAAACAGATTCAGGCAGCGATTGAAAAACTGGATTACACCCCGAATGCCATTGCGAGTCAGCTACGCGCGCAGAGCACTAATACGATTGGTGTACTGGTATCAAGAATCTCTAACCCCTTCTTTGCACAGTTATTTGATGCATTGGAACGGGAGTTAAACGGATACGGGTTTCAAGTGATGGTAATGCAGACTCATGATGATGCGTTGGCAGAACAACACTTTCTGGATAAACTCAAGCAGCAACAAGTGGATGGCGTCATTCTGGCATCCATTGAAAATCAACAACTAGTGGCACAATTGTCGGCGACGTATGCTAATCAGATGGTGCTGTTGAATGAAGAAGCTACTGATATTGGTATTCCAATGATCAGTTTAAATCATTATCAGGCAACTAAAGATGCTTTGGCATACTTATATCATCAAGGTCATCGGCGAATTGCCTATGCCACGGGTGGTGATTTTCCCAGTACGCATCATGGACGTTCGCGGACGCAAGCCTATTTAGATTTTTGTGAAGAGCAGCAGTTAGTTGTAAACAATAACTGGGTTTTCGCACAACAACATACGATTGCGGATGGACAAGCGTTGGGGAAGCAATTAGCGTCCTTAAACCCTAGTGATCGCCCGACAGCGGTGTTTACCAATTCTGATGAGGTGGCCGTTGGGGTAATTGATGAGTTACAGCAACAACATTTTCGCGTACCAGATGATATGGCCGTGATGGGGTATGACGATCAACCATTTGCGGCGGTGGCCCAAGTTCCATTAACAACGGTTCGACAACCGGTCGCGGCAATGGCTCAATTGGCGGTCGATCAGTTATTACATCACTTGGGCCGGTTACAACGACCTGAGTTAACGATTGATCTAAGCTTAGACTTAATCAAAAGAAAAAGTGCTTAAGCCTTTTTCTTTTGATTAAAGTGGAATCGATTCCAAATATAGGAGTAGTAATTATGCAAAAAAATTGGTGGCAAAAAGAAGTTTTTTATCAAATTTATCCGGCATCATTTAAAGATGCTAATAACGATGGCATTGGGGATTTGCGTGGAATCATCCAAATGTTACCCCGGTTGAAACAGCTGGGAATTACGACTATCTGGTTATCTCCAATATATCAATCACCCATGGTTGATAACGGTTACGATATTTCTGATTACCAAGCTATTGATTCTCGGTTTGGAACGATGGCTGATTTTGATGAGTTGATGGAAGTAACTAAACGATTAGGATTAAAAGTCATTTTAGATTTGGTTATCAATCATACCTCTGATCAGCACGTGTGGTTCCAATCTGCAATTAAATCGCCGACGAGTCCGTATCGTGATTTTTATATTATTCGGCGTGGGGCACACGGCAATCCGCCTAATAATTGGCGATCAAACTTTGGTAAAGGCTCGTCATGGACGTTATTGCCAGGAAGTCAGGATGAGTATTATCACCATGTCTTTTCTAAACAACAACCGGACCTAAATTGGGAAAATCCGGCTCTAAGGAAACGAATCTATCAAATGATTAATTGGTGGTTGGCAAAAGGGGTTGCGGGTTTTCGGATCGATGCAATAACATTCATAAAAAAAGATCAAGATTTTGCCAGCATTAGTCCTGATGGTGTTGATGGGTTAGGTAAAGTCAAACGTAAAGCTGAAAATCGACCTGGTATTGAAAAGTTCTTAGCTGAATTGAACACGGCTACTTTTAAACCAGCTAACGCGGTGACGGTTGGAGAGGCTTCGGGGGTTAGTTATGACCAACTTGGACAATTTATTGGTAAAAAAGGTTACTTCTCGATGATTTTTGACTTTCATTACGCAGATATTGATATTGCATCCGGATCAGAGTGGTATCGACGAGTTAAGTGGACACCGACGGACTTACGGCGCGCAATTTTTAAAAGCCAACTGGCGATTCAAAATGTCGGCTGGGGAGCTAACTTTTTTGAAAATCACGATCAGCCGCGGAGTATTGATAAATATATTCAGACACCAGCTTATCGGAATGAAATTGGTGCCAAAGCACTAGCCTTACTTTATTTTAACTTGCGCGGTTGTCCATTTATTTATCAAGGACAAGAGCTGGGGGTGACAAATGCACGGCGTGACTCAATTACCATGTTTAACGACTTGAGCAGTCACGATAACTATGATCGTGCTATTGAAGAGGGATATTCAGCAAGCGAGGCGCTTGCCTTTGTAAATGCTCGTTCCCGGGATAATGCGCGATTACCATATCCATGGGATGATTCCGTCAATCAAGGCTTTAATCAGGGTGCCAAGCCATGGATTACACCAAAACAGTCACATGATAGGGTAAACTGGCAAAGCGAACAATTAGATTCAAATTCAGTTTGGCATTTTTATCAGTCATTGATTAAGTTACGGCAAATATCAAATTTAAGTCAGGATTTAATAGTCGGTGATTTTAGGCCAATTACTTGTGATTGTGACCAAGTGATTGCTTATCAACGTGGTCGAAGGGTACAGGTGTATGTTAACTTAAGCGCAAAACGGTTATTCCTAACGTTACCTAATGGCCGACCTCGATTAAATAATTACGCACATTATCGACTCAATACGTTGGAACCATATCAAGCCATTCTTTTTGAGGTGAATTCAAATGAGTAAAAACTATCAGGTACTTGCGAAAAAAATTATTGATATTGTTGGTGTTGACAATGTTGAATCGGTTACTCATTGTCAGACACGGTTGCGGTTTGTTGTTAAAGATCCTAAGCAGATTGATAAAGCAGCACTTGAAGACTTAGATGAGGTTAAGGGGGTCTTTTTCGGTTCAGGACAGTATCAGGTCATTATTGGTACAGGTGTTGTTAACGATGTGTATGACGCAATTGAAAAGTTACATTTAGTTAATGCAATTTATAGTCAGGAAACAACGACTACGCCGACTCCTGATGATCAGAAGTCACCATTGCAACGATTCATGGCAATGCTTTCGGGAATCTTTATTCCAATTATTCCGGTGATTGCAGCTACTGGACTTTTCTTGGGATTACAAAGTGCTTTGACTAACAATCAGGTTTTACAGTTGTTTGGAACTTCATCTGCCGCGATTCCGGCAAGTCTTAATACAGTAATTTCAGTTTTAACGGGGACTGTTTTTTCATTTCTGCCAGCTTTAATTGTTTGGTCCACATTTCGCTATTTTAAAGGTACACCAATTGTCGGTATTGTGATTGGACTAATGCTCGTTTCCCCTTCACTGCCTAACGCGTATTCAGTTGCGGGTGGTACAGCGAAAGCGATTATGCTTTTTGACAAGATTCCAGTTATCGGTAGTCAAGGATCCGTATTAACAGCGTTAGTTGCTGGTTTTCTTGGAAGTAAACTGGAGCATTACTTTCATAAACACGTCCCTAACGTTCTCGACCAAATTTTAACGCCCTTTTTAACGATGTTAGTTACTTTTGGTATTATGATTTTAGGGGTTGGCCCGGTTGTACACTGGATTGAAAATGTGATGATTAGTGGTGTTGAAGGGTTGATTAACTTACCATTTGGAATTGGTGGTTTTTTGATTGGAGCCGCTTATCCGTTAATGGTGCTAGTTGGTATTCATCAGATGATGATTGCCATCGAAACGTCACTATTAGCAGCTACCAAGCTCAATCCGTTAATTACTTTAGAAGCCATGTATGGCTTTGCTAATCTGGGGGTAGCTTTGGCGATGATTTTACGAGCAAAGTCACAAAAGGCTAAGGCTAATTTTATTGGCGCATTTTCCTCGCAACTATTTGGTGTTTCAGAACCAACCTTGTTCGGGGTCTTGATTCGCTATAATTTCAAGCCGTTGGTTGTAACCGTTTTAACCAGTGGGATAGGTGCTGGCGTACTGAGTGTTATGAGTGTGGCAGCAAATTCATATGGTCTAGCCGTTGTTCCCTCTTATCTGATGTATATTTACAATGCTCGTGATTTGCTGATTTATACGGTCGTCTCGTTATTGACGGTAGCAGTGGCTTTTATTGCCACTAATATGTTTGCGATTCCTAAGGACATATTAAAATCTGATCAAGTACAACCAAAGATTGTAGATGATACGATATTTTCACCAGTTTCTGGTAAAAGTATTGCCTTGAGTACGGTTAACGATCCGGTCTTTGCATCTAAGATGATGGGGGACGGCATTGCAATTAAGCCACAGGAACAGGGGCCGGTAAAAGTCTATGCGCCACAAAGTGGTCAGATGAGTGTTGTAGCCGATACAGGACATGCCTATGGGTTAACAACCAATAATGGAGTTGAGTTGTTGATTCACATCGGTATTGATACGGTGTCATTAAAAGGGCAAGGCTTTAAAGTTGTCGTTAAACCGGGGCAAACTGTTCAAAAGGGTGATCTCTTAGGTGAGTTTGACGCAACGGTGTTAAAAGCTGCTAACTTAGATGACACGGTCATGGTGATTGTGACAAATAGTAAAAATTATCAACGGATAGAATCAGAACCTAATCAGTCTATTCAGTCGGGAGCAGCACTGCTGGCGATTCAAGGGCGTCCGGAAATGACGACTGCAACAGCATCCTAAACGTAAGTACGATAAAACCGCGATTTGCCATGAGCAAGTCGCGGTTTTATTTTGAAAATTTGAGTAAGTGCAGTACTAGCATGGACTAGTTAGCACTAACCGTAATATCACCATTGCTGGTCGTCAGTCGGTATTGCACGGCTGCCGATTGGTTGACCTGGTAATCACCGCCATCGGACTGGAGATGATTGAAAATATGCAAGTCCCCATCGCTAGTGCTAGCTTTAATACCGGTTGTCCGTGGCGCGGTTATTCGAATATCACCGTCACTGGCTGTAGCGGATAAACTTTCAGTGATGCGATTATTATTGAGCATAATATCACCTTCGCTACTTGTTAGCTTAAGGGCTTTGAACTGATTATTGGTTAGATGGATGTCGCTATCAGCGGTTATAATTTTTGAAGCAGTCTTGGTAAAATGACTGTCGGTGATGCTGATATCTGGATCGCTATTGATTTGTAGACTAGGCGCCGAGACACGAGTTAACCGTAAATTATCGCCGGTCAACGTCAGCGACTGATTGACTTTGACATCCGTTAAATTAATATCGCTATCCGTACTAAGACTTTTCAATTGGTCGACGGTAACTTTTTGCAACGAAACGTTACCACTTTGACTAGCTTTGGCGGTTATTTGATGAATAGTAGTTCCTTTAGGCACCGTAATTATTGTCGTGTCAGCAAATTGTCCGACGTTATCGAACATGAAGCCAACGGTTTTGGCGTTGTGTGTCGTTGAAGTAACAGTGACGTGACCATTGTTGATCGTAACAGTTGGTAAGGCGCGCGTGGCGGTAACCGTGATATTAGCAGCTGTGCCTTGCTTAATAGTAATATTGTTGGCCGTTGCAATCGTGATATCTTTTAGCTGACTGACGTGGTAGCGCCGAGTCTTATGGCGAACAATGTGAAAACCCTGGTCCCAATAGACGCTTTGAATACCGTTATTGGCAATTCCAAACATGATTAGAAGCAGTCCAACAACTAATAAAATAATGCCAACTCTAATTGTCTTTCGCATGGTGGTGACCTCCTCGTTCCGCCCGATTTTTCTTAACAAATCGGTGGTATAGGTTTTGTACGATTTTTGCAATTCCTTGCAGAATAACGCTAATAAGCCAGATAAATAGTGGTAAAACTAATAGCTCGGCACCAATAATAGCAAGACCGCTACCTAGGTAGAATAGTGCGACCCATAGCGACTGGCCGAAGATACCGATGCCGGCTGTTAGCATGGCAAATGCGAGGATGGTCACGCCAATTAAGATGGCACCCGCTGCAATCACGAATGCAAAGACGGTAACGGCCAAGGCAAAGAAGACCGCTAAAATAACTATTAATGCGGGAATTGTGATCGGTGTTGATAATAAAGCAAGCACAATTAGCCAAATCGTGCGTACGGTTGCTTGAGATTTTTGCCGTTTAGAAGTATTGGCGTTGAGATTTTCGTTAAAACGAATCGAATAATCGGCTAACACTTTCCGAGCCAATTGTTTAGGCGTTCCCAGTTCTGCAACGCAATCATCATAATTGGCGATTGCCGCGTCTAGCAAGTATTCGCGATAAAATTCAACGACCTCGTCGCGTTCATCATCGGTAAGTTGAACGAGTAACGCGTTAAATTTAGATAAGTAGTCGTTCATGATTCATCCTCCCCCTGAAGTAAGTGGTTAATGGCCAAATAATAGGTTTGCCACTCTTGTTGAATCGCACTCAATTGTGTCAGGCCGGCGCTCGTAATCTGATAATAGCGTCGGTTGCGGCCTTGATAGGCCTGATCGTAAGTCGTGACCCAGTCATTTTTCTTGAGTCGTCGAAGCACTGGGTAGAGCGTCGATTCGGACACCGAGATGGCGGCTTGCAAGCGCTGCGTTAGCGCGTAACCATAGTAATCTTGGCCTTTAAGGCAGGCTAAAACGCACCCGTCCAATAACTCGGAACTAATTTGAATGGCCATTGCTATCCCTCCTGCTATATTATACGTCGTATAGTATTGCTCAATGAGTAGTATACAGTGAAGTGAAACTAACTGTCAAACTTAAATATTAAAATAATGATAAAAGGCAAACTACTTTTAGCCACTAGTAAACGCAAAACGTGCTTGCTAACGGTGACTGAAATAGGCCCGTACTAAAGCTTAAAATCATGATGCTCAGCGAATACCAGCTGTCCGGTACGCAAGGGTGATACTATACTGATCTGATAAGGCCTAGAAAAATGACTGATTTCGATATATAATCATTATATTGAAATATTAATACAGTTAATTGTCATGGCTGAGTTAATTATTATCGATAATATTATGACGGAGGGCAATTATGGAAACGGACATGAAGAATTGTGTGGTTTGTGGTGAACGAATTCCCCAAAGTGCCCAGTATTGTGGAAAATGTGGCAGTGGACAACCGACAGTTGCTGAGGATAAGCGTAAAGACGCGGAAACGACGACTTTAAAGCAGCCGCATCATCAAAAAAAGAGCTTACGGACGTGGTGGTTTTGGTTGCCACCAGTTATCTGTGCGCTAGTCATTGTCTTTGAGATTGGATTTAATTTGTATCAGGCTCGGGAAGCTAATACGCTTGCAGCCAATATTCAATCAGAAATCAGAACGAATAAAGCTGAATATGGCAAGGTTAAAGTGAGTTGGAATGGTGGTGCCATGCGTGTGCGAATATCAAAGCAAGCGCCAGTTATTGAAAGTGTCGATCAAGGCAAGACCGCTTCGTGGCAGTCACTAGCCAAGACACTGCAAAGCCGCTCTGAAAAAATCGCGAAGAATCACAATCAAAAATATTCACATATTGAGGTTTTGTCGCCTAAGAACACCAAATATATGTGGTTGGAAGTCAATCATGGCAAGATGAAATTCAATATTGCAAATCAGTTGAATTAGCTGACCGGGTTCACGACATAAGCAATGGTGTAAATGGTCCCGGATGGTTTTTAGAAACACAATGAGTGATAAAAGATGGTCGCTGAAAGACGCCGACACACACAAAAAGCCCGGTTTTCCGGGCTTTTTGTGACTATCAACTGGACGTTATCAAATAGATTGCGATGGCTATTGGTTTGTGACGTTACCACCAAAGTATTTATTAGACAGTTTCTTTAAGGTGCCATCTTGACGGAGTTCTTGAATCGCTTTAGACAGTTGTTTTTGGAGTGAGGCGTGCTTTTTAGTGACAATTGCGCCAATCTTTTGTGTTTTGATTTCTGAACCACCACTAATGAATTTCAAGCTGGCCTTTGGATTCTGCTTGAGGTAAGCATAGAATGCTTCCCGTGAGTTGATTGTTCCGGCGACGCGACCTTGGTTTACGAGGTCGATCGATTGTTGAAAGCCATCGGTCGGTGTGACGGTCGCACCTAAACGTTTAGCATCGGTCGCGTTATTACTAGTCGTTGTTTGGGCAACTTTCTTGCCTTTGATATCCGTGATCTTGTTAATTGAGGACCCCTTCTTGACCGCTAATTCGGATTTAGAGTAGATATAAGGCGTAGAGAAGAGGTATTTTTGTTTACGTTGCGCAGTTTCAGCGATATCGTTGATGACCACGTCGTATTTATCGACATCCAGGCCAGCAATCAAGGAGTCGAATTTCGTTGGGACGAACTTTGCCTTGAGACCGAGCTTTTTAGCGACGGATTTACCAAGGTCGACTTCAAAACCAGTCAACTTACCGTCTTTGCGATAGCTATAAGGCTGGAAGGTGCCTTCTAGCCCGATCGTCAACGTGCCGCTCTTTTGCAATTTGAGCTGACTACTTGTGCTAGAAGTGCTGCTTTTAGATGAGCTAGAATTACCGCATGCCGTCAAGGTGACTGTTAGTGCGAGTCCTAAAATTGTTAAACTTACTGCTTTGAGCCATTTTTTCATATCGATTACCCCCGTAGAGCTATATTTTTTGACAAAAAAAGTCGTCCTTTATCGAAAAAGGACGACTGCTGATCGTGGTACCACCTTAGTTTCCAAGCGCGTGCACAACGCTTGGCTCAATGAGCTAATTCACTCAGTACGCTAACGGGTACGACGCGTTACTGGCTTGCTAATGCTCACCAATACCATTTAGAGACCATCTTCGTATCACTGTCCGACCGTTTTACACCAACCAACGGCTCGCTTTGCGTGGCAATCACACTACTCATCTCATCACAATGTTTAGATATTGAGGCTAGTCTACAAGATTAAATAACAATTGTCAAATCAAAATCACATTTTATATTAATCTAAATGCCATTTGTTGTGAATGCGCCAGATCGATAGTTGACGTGAGACGCTAGGGGGTGCTAAAAAACGTGCATCTGACTGGGATTTTCCAGTTAGATGCACGTTAACTCAAATGAACGCTATTGGTTTGCTTTGTCTGAAATCGTGGTGAACGTCATCGCGGCTAAGAAGTCGGCAATTCGTTGCGTTGGCTGCTTAAAGAATTCAGCGGGTGTCCCGTCGAACAGGATTTTGCCATCTTCAACAAATAGGATCTTATCCGCAACTGCGCGGGCAAATTCCATGTTGTGAGTGACGATAATCATGGAGTCTTCTTCCTGAGCGAGGGCTAGTAGAACGCGGAGCACACCAGCTTCGAGTTCGGGGTCTAGCGCACTAGTTGGCTCATCTAACAAGATGAATTCGGGATCCATCGCTAACGAGCGCGCAATCGCGACCCGTTGTTGTTGCCCACCGGATAATTGTTCGGGGTAGGCGTCGGCCTTATCTTGCAAGCCGACCCGGGCCAACAATTCTAGCGCGGACTTTTTAGCCGTCGCGGAATCCTTTTTTAAGACTTGCACGGGGCCTTCCATGACATTTTTAACAACGCTGAGATGGGGAAACAGATTATAACCTTGAAAGACCATCCCAGTTTTGCGTCGAATATTGAGAATTGTTTTATTAGTCAACGGCTTAGTAAAGTCGATAGTTTCGTCATTGAAGTGGTATAAACCTTGTTCGGGCCGTTCAAGCAAATTTAGTGACCGCAGTAAGGTTGATTTACCAGAACCCGAGGGGCCAACGATGACGGTCGTCTGGTGTTCTTTAAATTCAGTATTGATATCGGTTAACGCCTGGTGATTGCCAAACGTCTTATTTAAGTGTTCTAATTTGATCATTCGACAACCTCCTAATTAAGTGGCCGTAAGTAACGTGACGTCCGCTTTTCCAAGTAGCCTTGTAGCCAGCTGAGAATCGTACATAGAATTGCGTATAGGGCAGCAACCAGGGAGTACATCACAAGTGGTTGATAATTTTGAGCAGCAATTTGTTGGCTGACTTCGAACATTTCAATAATCGTGATTGAAGCGGCCAAGGAGGTGTCCTTGACTAAGCTAATAAAACTATTGGATAGTGGCGGTAGTGAGACTCGCGCAGCTTGCGGCAAAATAATTCGTTTGAGTACTTGTGACTTGGTCATGCCAATCGAGTAGGCCGCTTCCCACTGACCTTGAGGAATGGAAAGAATGGCTGCTCGAATCGTTTCCGCACAGTAAGCCCCGGTGTTCAGTGAAAAAGTGGCAATCCCAGCAGTCCAGGGGTCGAGCTGGACCCCATTTGGAAAGAACCCTTTGATTTTAAGGTAGGGAAGCCCGAAATAGACGATAAAGAGTTGTACCAGCAGTGGGGTACTCCGAAAGAGCCAGACGTAGAAGTTAGCGATGGCTTTCAGAATTAAAAACCAACCACGACGAGTCGAAATCTTGACGAGGGCCGTGAAAATCGCAAGTATCAAACCGAGAATAAATGAAATAATGGCAATCGGAATGGTATATTTTAAACCCGCTGCAGCAATTTGCGGCGTTGATGTGACAATGATGTGCCAGATTGAATCCATAGGGAGCCTCCTGTAACAAATTAGAATTTGGTGCTATGTATCCCGCCATAATAGCGGGCAATGGTACGTTACTTATCAGTAACGTTACCACCAAAATACTTATTGGACAATTTCTTTAACGTGCCGTCCTTACGTAATTCTTGGATTGCTTTCGAGATTTGTTTTTGCATCTTAGGGTGGTGCTTAGTGACGATGGCCCCGATTTTTTGTGAGGCAATGTGATCGCCGGAATCAATCAGCTTAATGTTAGCCTTCGGATTCTGCTTGAAGTAAGCATAGAAGGATTCACGAGAATTAATAGTCCCAGCGACGCGGCCTTGTGAGACGAGGTCGATCGACTGTTGGAAACTATCGGTTGGGGTGATGGTTGCACCTAAACGTTTAGCATCCGTTGCGTTATTGCTAGTCGTTGTTTCGGCAACTTTCTTACCCTTAATATCGGTAATCTTACTAATCGATGAGTTCTTCTTGACGGCTAATTGTGATTTAGAATAAATGTAAGGGGTCGAGAAGAGATACTTCTTCTTTCGGGCCGCCGTTTCGGACATGTTATTCATGACAACGTCGAATTTGTTTGTGTCTAAACCAGCTACTAACGAATCGAACTTCGTTGGTACAAATTTAGCTTTTAGTCCCATCTTCTTGGCAACGGCTTTCCCGAGGTCAACTTCGAAACCAGTTAATTTACCGTCTTTACGGTAGCTATATGGTTGAAAAGTGCCTTCTAAGCCAATCGTCAACGTCCCCGATTTTTGCAATCCGAGGTCGTTAGACTTTGAACTGCTGCTAGTGTTACTACCACAGGCGGTCAATGTAACTGCTAAACCTAACCCAAGCACTGCAACGCTTAATTTTTTAACCCATGACTTCATGATTCACACTCCTAGAAATTTTTCACAACACTCCTAGTTTATCCGAAAATGAAGCTGTTAACAAAAAATAAGCATTGAGTGTCGCAAACGGACCAATGCTTATTTCATAATCGGCTAGTATAGCGTTAGTGTAGCGAATCAGAGAAGTACTGTCAAACCCTTTTTTATCAGTAAAAGCGACGCAAGCGCGGGTGCTCAAACTGATACAGTATAAATGGTCGTAAAGCGTACGGCTTATTTGATGTGGATCCTGATATAAAAAGTGCTAATATTCAGGAGCACGACCACTCATTACAGCTGACAGATGTAATCAAAAAATGCGACTAATCGCAATTATTACGGTTAGTCGCATGATGAGTGGGTCAAGTTAGAATTGGGGTGCGAACGATGCTGCTGGAACAATTACTGGTGCCGGTTGTAAGATGTGGCCAAGGCGTTTAATTCCCAGCGTAATTGTTTCGACGTTGAGACTAGTGAAATTCAACCGGAACCCGTTTTTAACCTTGCGACTTGCGAATTGGCAAGCGGATGGCACATAGGCAACGTGTGCTTGCGGTAAAACAACGTCATTGAGCAAGGTTTTAGCATCAATTCCTTCTGGCAAGGTTACCCAGATGAAGAAGCCCCCATTAGGACGGGTGTAGTGGACATTTTGCGGGAAGTATTGATCGAGTGCGGCTAACATCGCGTCACGTTTAATCCGGTATGAAGTACTAATAGTTGCAACGTGATCGTCGATGTCGTGTTGATCTAGGTAGCTGTTGATAGCAGCCAGTGTTACATTTGGCGATTGAACATCGATTGCGGATTTCAGTCCGACCAATGCGTGCATGATTGCGTCGTCAGCAACAATCCAGCCTGTTCGCAAGGCCGGGGAGAGAATCTTTGAGAAACTTGAGATAAAGATGACGCGGCCTTCAGTATCGTAGTGTTTGATAGCCGGAATGTTTTGACCACTATAACGGAGGTCCCGGTACGGGCTGTCTTCCAAAATAATGGCGTCGTACTGATTGGCAAGGGCAACGAGTGCTTGACGACGTTTGGCACTCATCGTCGTACCCGTTGGATTGTGGAAGTCAGGAATCGTGTAAATCAATTTGATCTCAGGATGAGCTTTCAAGGTTTTACGAAGTTGACGAATATTCATCCCATTATCATCAACTGGAATTTCGTAGTAAGTCGGTTCGTAAGTGTCGAAGGCGGCTAAAGCCCCCATGTAAGTCGGGCCTTCGACGACCATGGCATCTCCATGGTTCAACATGAGCTTCGCCACGAGGTCGATGGCTTGCTGACCACCTTGAGTCATCATGACATTGTCGGCACTAACTTGAACGTCAGCATGAGTCGCCATTCGATCTGCAATTTTTTGGCGTAATGCCGGCAGCCCTTGAGTTGATGAGTATTGGAAGATGCCTTGACCATCGTGTTCAATAGCATCACGATAGGCTTGCTTTAAGTCGTTGTCAGGGAATAAGTGCTGATCTGGAAAACCACCAGCGAAGGAAATGTTTTCCGGGTTTGCACTATTCTTGAAGACCTCATCTAGGTCGGAAGTGTCATTGTTTAACACGCGATTTGCAAATAATTTTTTCATAATAATTTTCCCCCACTCAGTTTTTTGTACTTAAACTGTTTTCTTTGATTATCAATATGATAAAATAAAACTTGTAATTAGTAAAACTCAACTTTTTCAATAATAAGTGAAATAAATTCACCTAAGAGAGGTAAATCATTATGGCAAACTTCGCATATGAAGTCTTTTCAACGGTCGTTGCCCAACACACATTCTATCAAGCGGCCGCTACGCTTAACGTTACGCCAAGTGCGGTCAGTCATTCGATCAATCAGTTGGAAAAAGAACTGGGTTTTCCACTATTCATCCGTAACCGTTCAGGCGTTGAACTTACTAGTGATGGGCGGCAGGTTTTACCCTATGTTCAAGAGATTCTGAATACGGAAAGTAACTTGCGACAAGTTGCCGATAATATTCAAGGATTGCACTCTGGATCGGTACGGATCGGCGGTTTCAGTAGTGTCTGTATCAACTGGTTACCCCGAATTATTCGCGAATTTAATCATAAATATCCTGATATTAAGATTTCAGTCATGCAAGGTAACTTTAATGAAATAACCAACTGGGCCAAGATCGGTACTATCGATATTGGGTTTACGTCGATGCCAGTCAATGAGAACTTATTAGTGCATTCACTGATCAATGATCCAATCTATTGTGTGACGCCCGCTGATTTTATCCCAGAAAATGGTGAATTCATTACGACTGATGACGTTGCGGATAAGAACTTTATTCTACAACAAAGCGATTATGACCGGGACACCAAGCTAGCACTGGACCACTACCACGTTACTAATAACTTTTTACGATTCTCGATTGATGATCAATCTATTATTTCAATGGTAGAATCCGGTTTAGGCATGGGCATTTTGCCTCAGCTAGCACTACGGAAGCTAACTGGAGATGTTAACACGTTTTCCTTTGCCGAACCCTATAATCGTGAGATTGCCTTAGTTGCCAACAAAACCCAGGCGACCGCTCCTTCAACGGCTATCATGATTCGTGCCATTAAACAGTTTTTGACCAAGGAGTATCCGGATCAGATGTTATGGCAGTAGCAAAGTTAGGCAGAGCGTTGGCGTAGCCAGCACAGACTTCAGTGGCATTGAGCATGTTTCGGGAAGCCACTCGAAAGGTAGATGAACGACCGCCTAACTGGTGCAATTAGTCGTTAAATTATTATTTACTACTAAGAACTTTGAACAAATGTTAATGGGACATCAACTGTTTTGAATACCTCAGTATAAAGATCATGGAACAGTCGTAATTCTATTATCAGACTGACAGTTATATGGCAAAGTCGCTGTCGCTAAAATAGCCACGGCCAATTCATCAGAAACGGAATACGCACATGTCCGCCATTCGAACGCTATCCCGACTGGAAGGCGTTGTAGGACGCGCTCAACCAGGCAGGGTTGGCACTAACTTAAACTTTTTTCAGCGGACTTAAGCTGGCTGCTTTTAACGTTAAAGGCTTACTACGACCAGATCGCACAATTAAAGCTAAAAATAGCCGCTTTTCCAGTAGACCAAGTTGGTTGTCAGGAAAGGTGGCTATTAATCTTTTAGATATGTTTTAGATAAGCACTCTGAGCAAAAATGATGGCTAGGTCGATTGGACGGGTGAAATCAGTTTATAAACGTTTGAATCGTATTACCGATTTGATGGTTGTTGAGTAAGCCGGATTGGGTGCGCCATGAGCGCAACACTTTTTGTTGATAGACCTTTACCACTGGCTTGAAGATAGATTGACCAGCCAGGGCACTTTGCAGTGGTAGGGGTTGGTCAGCTTTGATGGCTTTTCCAGCGACAATCAATACCTGCATCTTGGAATCAATGGTATGGCGGTGTGCAATCAATTTAGCTAGTGTGGCCGTTTGCGACTTGGCGGCAACCGGCGTCGTTTGGCGACGATTGTTACTTTGGCGGCTGGTGCCGTTAAATGGGGTGGCCATCAGTACAAGGTGTTGTGGTGATAAGCTTGTTGTTGTGTGTTCGACATAGTTAGTGGCAGTGAGACCGCCACGACCGTAACTGACAAGGTTAAACCGGCGAAATTCAAACTGCTGGCGGGCGGCGGTTAGGAGTTGCTTTAATAAATGCGTTTGTCGGTTTGAATCAAGGTTCTTGGGCAGTTGCACTTGTATGTAGGGGCGGTTGTCACTGTTGAGCAATTGTCCTTTAAATGTCACGGTCCCCGTCGCTGTAATTTTGGCGGTGACCAGTGTCTGAGTGGCGCTACTGTTTTGAATATGGGCAGTTAATTGCTGAATCTGATTGTGAGTTAAGTGGTCATCTAGTAAGAGCACCATTGGAATACGTTCAGTAGAAGTCACTGTTATGGTGGTGACCGGTTTTGACTTGTGGACTTGTTGTTGCCAAAGCATGGTACCACCGATCATTGCTAGCAGAACTACTAGCCAGGTAGCGCCTGTCAATACTTGTTTTGTCGTTGCTTTCATATTTCCCGTTACTCCATATCTCCAAATAAACTGCACTTTTAATGTAAGCCACTCACAGTCAACTTGCAACTGTTTATACACACTTTTAGATAGCAAAAGTCCCGACCAAGTAAATTTGGTCGGGACTCCTTAAAGGTATCAGTCATGTGCTCCGAATAGGGCAGAGACTGATGCTTTAAGATTACATATGGTACTCAAAAAGCATCACCCCCTTTCATTAATTGTCCGTAGTTTAGTCCCATTTAATGGTCAGGTCAACTAATTAGTTCGCAAACGGACTAAACGCGGTATAATAGAATTCCTTGGCAGGGGCACTCCGCGGTTGCGGGGTACTTAACGACTGAATTTTCAGTTGTCATCAAGTCAGTTCATCATTGGTTTATTATTCAAAATGGGAGCTGATAGAAAAAGTTCGATTCAATGACGAATCGAACTTTTTTGATCAGAAAGCATGAATTACGTGTAAATTTTAATACGAGAAAATAGACTGGAGTTCTTACTGGTTTGATTGATTATGCAACCAAGCGTGTGATTGCCAAAGGATACTAACCAGTAGAAGCAAAAGGCCAATTAACGAAATTATAGCGCCCAATCGTAATCCGGGTGTATGATATTGTAATTTGACTTTATGCTGACCAGCGGGAATTTTTGCACCAACGAAACCTGTATTAACAACTTGAGTCTTAGTTGGTTTGTCATCAACTGTTAAGTGCCAACCAGTTGAATATGGAATCGAGGTAGTTAATACGCTGGCAGTTTGTGCTTGAGTGCGACCCGTAATGGTGTTGTTAGTTACCTTTTGTTGTTTAAGGCCGTGCTTTTGAATGGCCTTGATTTGACGCTGGTAGCGCCCCTTAAATCCAACTGCCATTAATTTTACATGATGGATTTTTAGTTCAGGCACTTGACTAAAACGAACGGTCACGATTCTTCGTAAATGACTTGAATAGCCTAAATTTAAAATAACACGTTTTCGAATCGAATAATTCGAAAGATTAGTTGGTGATTGTTGTGAAAAGTTGTTACTTCGATAAGCGGTTGATGCGGATAAATAGTAACCGCTGAGTTGCCAATCAGTATGAAGTGCCTGGCGAAACTGTTGAATCTTAGCTAATGTTGTATTGGGGCGATTAGCAAATACGGCATTAGCCGCATTATTTTGCAAAAATTGATTCAACGTAGGTTTGACCATTGTCATACCGCTAACCTCTAAATATAACTCTTTATTTTGCCACTTTTCAGGATGATCAAGAATTAAATCATAGGTCAATTGATGTCCCTGACAATCACTAACTAATTGATGTAGACCATCTTTGTTAGTGGTTTGATTGTCATTAACAATTTTTTTATTAGTAGTGACTAATTTCTGGCTTAGTCGGCTTGAAGAGTTGACTGGCCTGTCGGTAACATTCCTAACTTTAACGGTATAGGGGACAGTGGTGGCTATTTTTTGAGGTTGCACTTGTTTAACACCAGTTATTGGCTTATCAGTAATCGGCGCTTGTATCATTGCTTGCTCTTTATCAACAGCATTTAATCGTTGATATTTGGCTGCGCTAATCTGAGCGTTTTGCGTGGATACTAATGGTAAAAAGTTGTCATTAACAAAAACGATAGTTCCGGTTTTGTTAGATAATCCACCGGCCACTGGTTGATCTTTAAATATACGCACGTGCCCATCGTTGTTTTTTAAAGCATGATAGCCCACGGGAATATTTTTAGGGTCATAACGGTCTGCTAGTTCAAATATATAACGGACCCCCAGAAGGTTACGTGTTGTTGTCCGACCATCAGCTGTGCTTAGTGGTGAATTAGGATCGGCCTCTTGATTGCCAATTGACTGTGAAAATTGGCTAATACTTCTATTCTGTACTGAGAAATAGGATGCAATATCATGGGTGCCGAGCAACATTGAGATGTTTTTCTTTCCAGAAGCAGCTCCTCTAGCATAGAATCCAGGGGTTAATGTAGTTCGATAGAAATTATCATTACGCGGTAAAGCTTTTTGAGCACCATCCAAATATTTATTAATCCAACTCGTGGCACTTCCACGATATAGTTGTTGTGGATTGGCAACTCCGGAACTGGTCATAGTTGCACCAAAGCCAGTATTAATTAGATTAAGACATAGCAGAGTGAAACAGCCAATTATCAGTGTTAAGCGGCTTAAATGCATCGCACTTGACCCGATAAACCAGGTGATTAAGACGAATAGTAATATATATGATATTAGGTCGCGCGCACTAACGTTAAAAGTAAAACCATTTACGACCCAAATAATTATAATTAAGCCAACACTGGCGCCTAGAAATAGTCGGTAATCCCAACTATCAAGTTTTTTCCAGTCATCGATGAGTCGCATTGTAAGAACGCTGAACAGCAAAGTGCTTAATAATAGCCAACGATTGGAGGGCGAAGATAGAACGTTGAATGTGGCTGCAACAGCTGGAAGTAATAGGCCTACTAATAAAATAATGAGTAGACTATTTAAGTCCCATCGTTGTTTAAAATGACGTAACGAATGTAAAATAGCTAACCAAGTTAGGCTACTGATACCTAAAATGACCCAAAACGGCATCCCATCACTATTTAAAACCAAATTGGGTAGCGCAATATAATAACTTAATGGGTAGAGCGATAATCCGTTGGCAAATTGGCCACCTGTACGTGTCGAGTGCAACATGGCGAGGACGGTCGGAATAACTAACACTGCTGCACACGCTACACCGACTAAAACAGCGCTTAATAAGTGGTAAATCAATTGCCAAAATCGTGCATACGTTTTTGTTTGACGATATTGTTGCCAATAACGCCAGATTGTGTAAATAACGCTCCCGAGTGCTAATACGTAAGCAAAGTAAACGTTACTGGCAACCGTGATTGCAATTACTATTGCCAGGGGCCACCATGATTTTCCTCTGAATACTCGCTCAATTCCCCAACATAATAATGGGAAAAAGATGAGGGGTAATAAGAAGAAGGGATGATGCATGCCGATGTGAAGTGCAAAAGCAGTGAAGGTATATGTTAAAGAACCAATTAAAAGACTTAAGCGGCTAAAGTGCCATATCCTAGCAAATGTTAAAAAAGCTAGGCCCGTAGCATATAAGCGAATCAAAATCAGAAACTGATATGCAAATTCAATTTTAGTAGTTGGAAATAGAGCGACTAAGTAGTTGAATGGATCGCCGACAACGTAATACGCAAAAGTCGTCATTTGATCGGCTCCTAGGCCAAGATTCCAGGACCATCCAAATAATGATTGTGTGCCAATTCCCTTAAGCATTTTTTGGAATGCTGTTAGTATTGGCAAATGCTGTGAAATCCCATCTACTGTCCAAATCAAAGACCGTCCGTCCAGAAATAGTGGACTATAAATGATGCAAGTTAAAATAATAAAGGCTACTGTATAAGTAATCCAAACTGGTACTTTCCCCAAATGACGCATGAAATTCTCCTTTGTATATTGGCATAAAGTTTTAAAAAGATTAACTAAAAATAATTGAATGCAACCAACATAGAGATATAGTCAATCTCAATGATTCCCGGGTTGTAACAACAAAAGTCTATTATCTGCCAAGTAACTGGTGATTTTCAACTGTTATTTAATGATTTGAGGTATTTATTAACTGATAATGATTTATTAAATTGGCCCTTGATTGATACAATGACTTTGAATTACGGGTACTTGCGGTGAGAAATATAGGTAAATTGAATCATGATACTTTAATTTTACAGATTATAATGTGTTGGTTTTATTATTGCTATTAGTTTGTAACTTAACGACTTAGAGAATACTCAGATAGATTACTAAGTTAATAAATTAATTCTAGTCACAATAAGTTAACGGTTAATCAAGATGGACCTAAATTTTCGATTTATGATTAGCAGAATTACTAAAATTTAGAATGAAATTGGGCAGACATAACTAAAATTCTCACGGTTACCAGCACTATCTGGACGGGGCCTTTCAATAAATTGGTACGGCCTAATTAAGAACTTAAGCTTTTCTTTAAAAAGTGCTACCGCAAGTGCGTATTAAATGGTAAATTAATAGAAGTAGTTTTGTCATATTTCTTACATTCATAGGGAAGAGGGATTATTCACATGGTCTTTAACTTGGTAGTTAATATTATTGGGATTGTGGTTTTTATTGCCATTGCCTACTTATTCTCCAAGCAAAAGCACGCCATTAACTGGCGTTCAGTTGGTGTCATGTTAGTACTAGAAGTCTTATTGGCATGGTTCTTAACGGGTTCACAAGTCGGTGTCGACGCGGTTAAAGCAGCGGCAGATGGCTTCACTTGGCTCGTCAATGTATCATACGATGGGATCGCCTTTGCGTTAGCTAGTTGGGTTAACGTTAAGTCGATGGACTTCGTCACTAGTTCATTATTACCAATCTTGTTGATTGTGCCATTATTCGATATTTTGACCTATATTGGCGTATTACCATGGATTATCAAATGGGTTGGCCGGGGCTTAGCTTACATTACTGGTCAACCAAAGTTCGAATCATTCTTCGTTGTTGAAATGATGTTCTTGGGCAACACGGAAGCTCTTGCTGTTTCGCAGTTACAATTGAAGCAGATGAAGGCACAACGAAACTTGACGATTGCGATGATGTCAATGAGTTGTGTGACGGCATCGATCTTAGGGGCTTACATTAAGATGATGCCTGGTCAATTCATTTTGACGGCGGTGCCAATGAACGTCTTAAACGCTGCGATTATTGCTGCAATCTTGAATCCGGTCGAAGTTAAGCCGGAAGAAGATACCATTGCGAAAATCTCAGGTAGTGCGGCTGTTGAAGAAACTACTGCCACCACTGAAACGAGCGGTTCTGAAGAATTAGCTAATGAACAAGTTAAGGAAGCTAAACCAGCTCGCGAACCATTCTTCTCTTTCTTGGGTGATTCAATCTTAGGCGCTGGTCGCTTGATTTTGATTATTGCTGCTAACGTTATTGCTTTCGTAGCGTTAGCCAAATTAATTGATAAGTTGTTAGGTTTAATCAATAGCAATTTATCACTTGAAAACATCTTTGGGGTTGTCATGTTCCCATTTGCATGGTTACTTGGCTTTAACCCAAGTGATGCTTTCCAAATGGCTTCATATATGGGAACGAAATTAGTGACTAACGAATTCGTTGTCATGGGTGAAGTTTCCAGCAAAGTTAACGATTTTGCACCGCATTTCCGGGCAGTCTTAACGGTCTTCTTAACGTCCTTCGCGAACTTCTCAACGATTGGGATGATTATTGGGGCTTTCAAGGGAATCGTTGATCGTGAAAAGAACGATTTGATTTCACGGAATGTTGGTTACATGCTATTATCTGGGATCCTGGTCTCCTTACTATCAGCCGGTGTCGTTGGGTTGTTCGTTTGGTAGTCGGTGATATAATTTAATTTTGAATTGAACGTAAGAGTGTCAGCTATTCGGCTGGCCTCTTTTTTATTAATGAATCATCTGGTCATACTTTTATCCGGTGTCGTTTTTAACGGTGAGATGTTCAAGGCGGTTCATGAATTTGACTAGAAAAATTGCAAACTAGAATAGCTGTCAATGATGGCTGTAAAAGCAGACTTTTCAAGGGTTATTGCGATTTTAACAGCGGGGCTGTGCATTGATTTTAAGTGTTATTTACGTTAAAGTTATGAGGTGACGTGAAACATTGAGTTGTTTCACAAAAAGAGGACGAATGTGACCCCTTTAAGGAGAGCTATTACTAATGAATCCAGAAGAATTTAAACAAGCGTTAGCCCAACACGAGATTGCGCTGACGGCAAAACAATTGGCACAATTTGCGCTGTATTTTCAACTATTGGTCACGACTAATAAGCAGTTCAACCTGACCACGATCACAGCGGAACCAGAAGTTTATCTTAAACATTTTTACGATTCACTCACGCCAGCATTCTACGTTCCTGCGCTGCGTGATCAACCACTCACGATTTGTGATGTTGGCGCTGGAGCCGGTTTCCCGTCGGTTCCGCTCAAAATTGCGTTCCCACAGTTACAAGTGACGATCGTTGATTCATTGAATAAGCGAATCAATTTTTTAAATGATCTAGTCCAACAATTAGGCTTAACGGGTGTGAAAACGTTCCATGCTCGCGCTGAAACGTTTGCTGGCAAGAAGTCTGCTCACCGGGAAAGCTACGATATCGTGACGGCTCGGGCAGTAGCGCGCCTATCAGTATTGAGCGAACTCTGCCTACCACTCGTTAAAATTGGCGGCCAGATGATTGCATTGAAAGCAGCCAATGCCCGTACTGAAACGGCTGAAGGGACATACGCCGTTCAACAATTAGGGGGCCAAATTGTTCAGGACGAGGCCTTTAGTTTGCCCGTGACTGCTGATCCGCGCCATATCATTGTTATTGATAAGAAGAAGCCGTCACCGAAGCGGTATCCACGCAAGCCGGGGACACCGGCGAAACAGCCGTTAACGGCACCAATGTAAGGTGGGAGGTAATTTCAATGGCATTTTCATTATTTGGTTCTAATCGTGATAAACATAAAACCGAGGCGGCCACGACCCCCACGGAGCAACAAATTGTCCGTATTCCGGTCACTGCCATTATCCCCAACCGGTTTCAACCCCGGCAAGTCTTCGATGAAACTGGTATTGCTGAATTGGCTGCTACGATTGCGGATCACGGCTTGTTGCAGCCAATTGTCTTGCGGGAATACGAACCGCAGAAATACGAAATTATCGCTGGTGAGCGGCGGTTCCGCGCCATTTCTTCACTTCATTGGGCAGATGTGCCGGCCATCATTCAAAAGATGGATGATGGTGAAACCGCGTCAATGGCGCTGATCGAGAATTTACAGCGACAAGATTTAACGGCCATTGAAGAGGCTCGGGCCTACCAAGAACTGATGGAACTCAACCAATTAACGCAATCGGCGCTAGCGAAAGAATTGGGCAAAAGTCAGTCGTTAGTTGCGAATAAGTTGCGATTGTTGAAGTTAGCACAGCCGGTTCAAACGGCGTTGTTGCAGCGACAAATCAGCGAACGGCACGGCCGCGCACTACTCAACTTGGCTGTGGAGCAACAGGCTGCGGTTTTGAAACGGGTGCTTGCTGATCAATTGACGGTCAAAGAAACAGAACAGCTAGTGGCGAAGACCCAAACGCCGCCGAAGCCCAAACGCAAACGTGCACGGGGGTTGACCGGCGATACGCGAATTGCTGTGAATACGATCAAAAAATCAATTAAGATGGTAACTGATGCCGGCTTACCCGTGAAGACCCATGAAGAGGATACGGATGACGGGTATCGGATTACGATTGAAATTCCAAAAAATCAACCAAGGGGTGATCAATAATTATGGGAACCGTAATTGCACTCGCTAACCAAAAAGGTGGCGTTGGCAAGACAACCACGAGTATTAATCTCGGGGCTAGTCTGGTCGAATTAGGCCAAAAAGTTTTATTAATTGACACGGATGCGCAAGGGAATGCGACCAGTGGTTTAGGTGTTCAAAAGTCGACCATCGAACGTGAAATCTATGACGTTTTAATCAATGACGTTCCCATTAAAGAAACCATTATCCCAACGAGTCATAAGGGTTTAGATATCGTTCCGGCTACAATTCAGCTTTCTGGGGCAGAAATCGAACTGACACCGATGATGGCACGTGAGACCCGCTTACGTGATGCCATCGATGACGTGAAGGATGATTATGATTATATTTTGATCGATTGTCCACCGTCGTTAGGCTTGCTGACCATTAATGCGTTTACGGCTTGTGATTCGATTTTGATTCCGGTTCAAAGCGAGTACTATGCTTTGGAAGGGCTGAGTCAGTTATTGAATACGATCAAGCTCGTACAAAAACATTTTAATAAACAGTTGCGAATTGAAGGCGTGCTATTGACTATGTACGATGCCCGTACCAATCTCGGAGCCCAGGTCAACGAAGAAGTTCGGAAATACTTTAAGGACGCCGTCTATAAGACGATTATTCCCCGCAATGTGCGGTTATCTGAAGCACCTAGCCACGGCCTATCGATTGTCGATTATGATGCCCGTTCGAAAGGTGCGCAAGTCTACTTAGCTCTAGCAAAGGAAGTGTTGGCCGCTCATGGCAAGTAAAGATAAAGATAATAAGGCGCTGGGACGCGGTATTGGAGCCCTGTTTGCCGATGTTAACGAACCAGCTAGTGAAGAAGCCGTGGTTGATCTAGATCTTAAGGATATTCATGCCAATCCGTACCAACCCCGGCGAACTTTTGATCAGACGGCACTTAAGGAGCTCGCCAGCTCGATTGAAAAGTCCGGCGTTTTCCAGCCAATCATTGTACGACAACCGGATGCCGAGCTGAATAAATATGAAATCATTGCTGGTGAACGGCGTTTTCGGGCGTCGAAGCTCGCTCATCAAACGACTATTCCAGCCATTGTCCGTGATGTTACCGAAGAACAAATGATGGAAGTGGCGGTGCTTGAAAATCTACAACGGGAAGATTTAACTCCGCTTGAAGAAGCTGCGGCCTACGATTCGTTGATGAAGAAGCTGAAGTTGACGCAGGCGGAAGTCTCAAAGCGCCTAGGCAAGAGTCGGCCATATATTGCTAATTATTTGCGGTTATTGGGCTTGCCAGATGGGGTCAAACAGTATATCCAAAAGGGCCAACTGTCCATGGGCCAGGCTCGAACGCTTTTGTCTTTGAAGGATAAAACCAAGTTAGCGCCATTAGCGAAGCGCGTCGTGAAGGATAACATGACGGTCCGTCAGTTGGAACAAATCGTGGCGCGTTATAACGGCGAGTCCAAGGAGCCGGCCAAAAAAGTTGCACCCAAGAAGTCACCGTACATCCGTGCGAGTGAAGAACAATTACAAGAGAAGTTTGGGACGGCCGTTTCGATTCAAACTAAGGCGAACAAAGCTGATCAAGGGAAAATTGAAATTCCGTACTTGTCAAATGAAGATTTGACACGGATTTTAGAAATTCTCAGTATTGATTTAAATTAATTAATTTATAAAGGGGCGTTGCGCATGTATGATTTAGGTGATATTGTCGAGATGAAAAAGGCGCATCCGTGTGGTGTCAATCGCTGGGAAATTACCCGGATGGGCGCTGACATTAAGATTAAATGTACGGGATGTGGTCACGTGGTCATGATGCCGCGTCGTGAGTTCAATAAAAAACTCAAAAAGGTATTAGAAAGCAAAGCCGATCAAGCTTAATTATTAAAAAAGGAAGAGTGAATAACCGATATGGCACTTACAGCAGGTATCGTTGGGTTACCAAACGTTGGTAAATCCACATTGTTTAACGCAATTACGAAGGCGGGCGCCGAAATGGCCAACTATCCATTTGCGACGATTGACCCCAACGTTGGGATGGTTGAAGTTCCCGACAAACGACTAGACCGAATTCAAGAAATCATCCCCGCAAAGAAGGTCGTTCCCACGACTTTTGAATTTACGGATATCGCCGGGATCGTCAAGGGTGCTAGTAAGGGTGAAGGACTTGGGAACAAGTTCCTTGAAAACATCCGCCAAGTTGACGCAATTGTGCACGTGGTCCGGGCCTTTGATGATGACAATATCACCCATGTGACGGGTAAAGTCGATCCGCAAGATGATATTGAAACAATTAATCTAGAATTGAGTTTAGCGGACTTAGAAGCTGTTGATAAGCGTTTGGCTAAAGTGCAACGGGCTGCTAAGGGGAGCGATAAAGAAGCTAAGGCTGAGCTCGCTGTTTTGCAAAAGATCAAACCTGCCTTGGAAGCCGGCAAACCCGTGCGTTCACTAGAATTCAACGAAGATGACCAACAAATCGTCAAGGGCTTATTCTTATTAACGTCTAAGCCAGTGCTGTATGTAGCCAATATTGCCGAAGATGACATGGCCGATCCAGAAAACTCTAAGTATTTCCAAGTGGTTGCGGACTATGCTAAGCAAGAAGGAGCCCAAGCCATTGGTGTTGCTGCTGAAACTGAAGAAGAAATTGCCGAACTAGATGATGACGACAAGGCCGACTTTTTAGCAGCTGAAGGCGTTGAAGAGCCTGGCTTGAATAAGCTGATTCGGGCTTCTTACAAGCTATTAGGACTGGAAACCTTCTTCACGGCTGGTGGTAAGGAAACCCGGGCTTGGACGTTTAAACGCGGTACTAAGGCCCCTCAAGCAGCGGGAATTATTCACTCTGATTTTGAACGTGGATTTATTCGGGCTGAAGTGATGTCTTACGATGCTTTGGATGAAGCCGGTTCAGAAGCAAAGGTCAAGGAAAATGGTAAGCTGCGTTTGGAAGGTAAGGACTATGTCATGCAAGATGGCGACATCGTCGAATTCCGCTTCAACGTTTAAGCTGAAAGGAGCAATTGTATAGTGAGTGAGAGCGAAACTTCAAAGACACCTAGGAACGCCGCGGCCGGGGCCAAGCAGGCCCAAGCCGCAGAACGGCCAGTTCACGAAGCGACTGAGTTGACGAAGCGCAATGCTGAATATATGCGTCAGATGCGCAAGTCACTTGATGCCACAGCGTTGAGTGGTGAGAAAAAGACGGCAGTTCTGAATGAAATGACGTCTACATTGTTAGCGGAACAAGGTCGGGGAACCACGGCTCGTCAATTATACGGGACCGTTCAAGAACGGACCGAAGAGATTGTGAATCCAAAAAAGACACCGGTAGAACGTCAAAAGGCGAACTATTGGGTCACGGCGCTGGATAATGGCTTGATGCTATTCATGATTTTCTGCTTAATGTACGGGATCATGGGCTTCATCGGCACGAACGCTACTAAGAATTCAGCTGGTGCCAACGGGATCACCGCTATTCTGATTACGTCTGCCATTGGTGGTTTGGGCGTTGCTAAGTTATTCGAATACTTAATGCCTGCTAAAGATGGCAAGAAAGTTTCGTTATGGAAGAAAATCGCGTGGTCAGTACTGGCTATCATCGTTTGGATGTTAGTCTTTACAACCATGTCAATGATTCAAGGACCATTGAACCCGGTCTTACCAGGAATCGCGTACTTGATCATTGCCGTCGTCGTCTTCTTCGCCCGGATGTGGTTGAAGCGGCGCTTTAATATTACGACGAGCATGTTTTAGGCTCGGACTGAAAGACAAGCTGATGGCGTGCATTGGCTTGTCTTTTTGTCGATTGCAAGTGGTCATTGCTTGTTATTCACCTAGTTAGCTTTTAAACTGGTGATACGGATGTAATGACTGAATGAAAGTTGTGTGTGAAGTACGCTCGGCCCAACCTAGAACATTCGGTTGGGCGTTACAGGCTTAAAATAAGAACTTTCTGAAAATCTGCGCAACCCCTTGCATTTATCGCGATGTTTTGTTACCTTTACAGATAAAAATAAAAACATAAGGAGCTAACGTTCAATGTCTAATTGGGATACAAAGTTTGGAAAAAAGGGTTATACGTTCGATGATGTACTATTAATTCCGGCCGAAAGTCATGTTTTACCGAATGAAGTCAATTTAGGTGTTAAACTTGCCGATAATTTACAGCTGAATATTCCAATTATTAGTGCGGGAATGGATACTGTTTCAGAATCCGCAATGGGAATCGCGATGGCCAACCAAGGTGGCTTAGCTGTTATCCATAAGAACTTAAGCATTGAAGCGCAGGCTGAAGAAGTTAAGAAGATCAAAGCGGTCGTTAAGGATGATGATCACCCACACGCTGCCGTTGATGCCAACAATCACTTGTTGGCCGTTGCGGCTGTTGGGGTCACTAGTGATACCTTTGACCGGGCTGAAGCCCTATTTGCCGCTGGTGCGGACGCCATCGTTATTGATACGGCTCATGGTCATTCCGCTGGTGTGCTTCGGAAGATCAAGGAAATTCGGGCCCACTTCCCTAAGCAGACATTGATTGCTGGTAACGTTGCGACGGCAGAAGGCACGCGTGCTTTATTTGAAGCTGGTGTTGATGTTGTTAAAGTGGGGATTGGCCCTGGTTCAATCTGTACGACCCGGATTGTCGCTGGTGTCGGGGTGCCACAATTAACAGCGGTTTATGATTCTGCCAGCGTTGCTCGCGAATACGGCAAAGCTATCATTGCTGATGGTGGGATCAAGTATTCCGGTGATATCGTTAAGGCCCTCGCTGCTGGTGGCAACGCCGTGATGCTTGGGAGTATGTTAGCCGGAACAGCCGAAGCACCGGGTGAGGTTGTCTTTGACGATGGCCGTCAATACAAGTTCTATCGGGGCATGGGTTCCGTTGGGGCGATGTCACAAGCTCATGGTTCGTCTGACCGGTACTTCCAAGGCGGCGTGAACGAAGCGAACAAGTTAGTTCCAGAAGGTGTTGAAGGACGTGTGCCATTCAAAGGCAGCGTTGATGATATTATCTTCCAAATGTTAGGTGGTTTACGTTCTGGCATGGGCTACGTTGGCGCTAAAGACATTGATGCCTTGATCGAAAACGCCCAGTTTGTTGAAATCTCTGGCGCTGGGCTCCGCGAATCACATCCACATGAAATTCAAATTACAAAGAATGCACCGAACTATTCAGTCAACGGTTAAAATGACGATATCGTATGAGTCAGTCTGATTGGTTTAGTTGAATAAGCATCAAGTAAGCGTAGAACATCAACTTTGTTCTACGCTTTTTTTGTCTGGTGAGTACCAGCAGAAAATATAGGCAGATGTAACGTTCGTGTAGATTGACCGTAGTGCTTCTTTCTTGTTAGGACGTTGATACTAGCTCTGTACACGATTGTGTTACTTATTAAGTTCATTAGATTTTTAATGATATCGTGGTATTAGTGATGCAAAGAAAGGGGCTAATATAAATGAAGTATCGGTTAATAGGGGTAGGTGCGAGTCTAGTCATCGCAGTCATGTTAACAGGGTGTCAAGCGAAGGCTACGACATTGGTCAAGTCAGATGCTGGCCAGGTCACACAAGCGGAAGTATTTAAACAAATTGAAAACCAGGCGACGACGCAACAGGCTGTTCAAGAATTGACTCTAAACAAAGTCCTTAATCAACGATATCATGTTTCACAAGCTGAAGTAACTGCTAAATTAAAAGCATTCAAACGGCAGGCAGGCGCAAATTATCACATGATTTTAGAACGTAATCATGTCACTGAACCGCGTTTAAAATCGCAAATCAAAGCGAATTTATTGATGGAGAAAGCCATTAGTGCTAAGTATCCAGTGACTAAAGCGCAACTAAAAAAAGCCCGAGCAGCTTATATGCCAATGACAACGGTTCAACACATTGCGACGGCCAATGAGAAGCAAGCGCAAAAAATTATTGCTGAACTGAATGCGGGTGCTAGCTTTGATTCGCAAGTGCGAAAATATCAGAATAATCGACAAGCGCACACAACTGCTGGAAAATTAGCGCAGTTTGACAGTTATAATCAAACTCTAGCACCAGCAATTGTACAGGCCACAGCTAAACTACGAGTGGGACACTATGTCACGAAACCGGTCAAAACAGTTATGGCAACTGCCGACACGAAAGACAAACCAACTTATGAAATTATCAACGTTGTCAGTCGTCGATCCAAGACTGCGGCTGTAACTGATGATAGCGGTAAGCAGATTGATGTGACAAATTATTTGTGTGAAAAAATCCAGCAACAGCGGATGATGGACAAGCAGACGCAAGTTGCGACGATTCGGTCAGTTTTCAAAGCGGCCCACGTTAAGGTAGTTGATGCCCATTTCGCACCAGCGTTTAATGATTATTTAACCACCCAAAATAGCTAACAATAGAATCATCAGCAATGATGTGATGATTATGAACGCGTCTCTTAACCTGTCATGGGTTAAAAGGCGCGTTTTCGTTAGGTACTGATGATTAATTGCGCTATGATGGACTTATTAAAACGTATTGTACCAGTTTAGTGAGGTGCCAAATTCAACATATTAAGTAGGGGAGTAGATGCAACGGTTTCAGTCACGCCATTTATTCCAGTTACGAGAAATTGGCTTGGGCTTAACCTGTATCGGTGGCTTTATTGACGCATACACATTCATCCAACGGGGTGGTGTCTTAGCAGCTGGTCAAACGGGAAATTTGATTTTTCTCAGTGTTGATGTGGCACAGTGGAATTTACCGGGTGTGTTGACTAAATTAGCAACAGTCCTCTTTTTTACACTAGGTGTAATTGTCGTGGGTATACTGAAACAATGGTTGGGCGCGCGGTCACACTACTGGCGCTTGCCCGTTTTGGTGGCAGAGCTGGTTGTTTGTTTAATGGTCGGCATGCTACCAGCGACTGTTAGTAATGCGATGGTGGTCCCACCACTCGCATTCGTGATGGCGATGCAGACGACAGCCTTCAGCGCAATCGCCGGCCACGGCTATAATAACGTGTTCTCTACTGGTAATCTCAAGAAGGCAACGATCGCGCTGACGAATTATTGGTTGACAGGCGTGCGCACGGAGCTTGACACTGGTTTAGTGTATTGGGAATTAGTGTTGAGCTTTGCTACGGGCGCGATTGTTTCGGCGATATTGCAGCGGTGGTGGACATTACGGACGATATGGGTTGCGGCGGGATTATTGATTTTAGTAGGTGGATACTATACTTGGTTATTAGTTCACCGTACGGCAAATGACGCGGAATAGTTGCGTTTTCTCTAAAATCAATCGTTAACTGCCAAGCCCGGCCGCTTTTTTGGTAAAATAAAAACAGAATTATTTAAGGAGAAAAATAAGATGAAAATTTTAGTAGTCGATGACGACAAAGAAATTGCACAACTATTAGAAATTTATATTAAAAACGAAGGCTATGAACCAATTAGCGCCTATAATGGCCGTGAAGCTTTGACTAAATTAAATACGAATCCTGATATTGCGTTAATGATTTTGGATATCATGATGCCTGAAATGGATGGGATTGAGGTCATCAAAGAAGTACGGAAAGATTCCCAACTTCCAATCCTAGTCTTGTCGGCCAAGACTGGTGATATGGACAAGATTCAGGGCTTGATTACGGGAGCTGACGATTACGTCACCAAGCCATTCAATCCGCTTGAAATTATGGCACGGGTCAAGTCACTATTACGACGTTCTGAAAATAACGTGACGACTACCGAGCCTGATATTTTGGACATTGGACCGTTAACGATCAATAAAGATTCACACGAAGTTAAAACGTTGACGGGTAAGGATATTCAATTAACCGCGTTAGAATTTGGTATTTTGTATTTGCTCGCAAGTCATCCTAACCGAGTCTTTTCAGCTGATGATATTTTTGAACGTGTTTGGCAGCAAGAAAGTATTGTCTCAGCTAAGACCGTGATGGTGCACGTGAGTCATTTGCGGGATAAGATCGAAGAAGCCACGGATGGAGAAAAAGTCATTCAGACCGTTTGGGGCGTTGGCTATAAGATTGAATCGCGTTAAAAGTGAGGGTTAGCTTTTGAAATTAACGGGACGCGAAAAAAGTGAATTATTTTTTGAAGGGGTAGTGACGGTGATTTTGCTACTCCTTTTAAACTTGTCGATCGTAGTACTGATCAACAGTACGATTGCGCATAATCCGGGGTTACAGAGCGGTATTTTCCAAATTAAACGATCGATTACCATTGGTCCCAATAACTACCAGCTATGGAGTTATGAAAACATCTTTATTGGACTGATGCTGATTGCGGACGGTTTCGTATTATATTGGCGATTAATTCGACGATACAAACAGATGCAGTTACGACATATTATTAGTGAGTTGCATTATATTGCGGCCGGCCACTTTGACCATCGGATTGACTTTAATCTGACTGGTGATACACAACGAGTCGTTGAAAGTGTTAATGCCTTAGTAGACTCGGCAATCCACTCGATGGACGAGGAACGGGAAATTGAGCGGTCTAAGGATGCGTTAATTACGAATGTCAGTCATGATATTCGAACGCCGTTGACGTCAATTATCGGCTATTTAGGCTTAATTGAGAACAAACAGTACCAATCAGAAGAGGATTTAATTAAATATGCGCATATTGCCTATTTGAAGGCAACACAAATGAAGTCACTGGTTGAAGATCTGTTTGAATATACGAAATCACGGCAGACAGAGACACCGTTGGCCATTAATCGGTTAAACTTGACGGCCATGTTAGAACAGTTAGCGGCAAGCTTTGAGCTGGAAGCGAACAAGAAGCATCTGAAGATTGAAGTAGAAAGTGGCACGCAGCCTATTTACATTGAAGCCGATGCTGAAAAGCTGGGGCGGGTCTTCAGCAATTTGATCACTAATGCGTTTAAATATGGAACTGGTGCTAAAAACGTAGTATTACAAGCTGAACAACGTGGTGAAGAAGTCGTGATTCACGTCACGAATGATGGTCAGCGTATTCCAGCTGAGTCGTTGGGACGCTTATTTGAACGGTTTTATCGGGTTGAAGAATCGCGTTCTAAGGCGACCGGGGGTTCTGGACTGGGCTTAGCGATTGCCCAAAGTATCGTGGATCACCACGGTGGCTATATTTATGCGCAAAGTGATGATGAGCAGACAAGCTTTGTTATTCATTTGCCAGTTAAACATGACCACCCATTAACAAAAAAACAATCGGATATGATAAATTAACTTGTTTCCACAGACATAATTATTTAAACTAAAACTAGCATTAGCAATTAAGAAAGGGATAATTGAGAAATGAGATTTGCGGGAAAGTTAAAGAAAGTTATGATTGCCCTCGTTGCGGCAGTCACGTTTAGTACAGCTGGTTTAGGCATTGCGGGGGCTGACCTCCAGGCCCAAGCAGCCAGTACACCATCGATCTCTGCGAAAGCCGCCATTGCGGTTGACGCGTCGACCGGTCAGATCCTGTATGATAAGAACAGTAGTAAGCCAATGGCGATCGCATCAATGACGAAGATGTTAAGTACATATTTAGTGCTTAAGGCGATCCATGAAGGTAAGTTGTCTTGGAATCAAAAAATCAGTGTTAGCAAGGCAGTCGCTAAGATGAGCCAAAACACGGAATATGCGAACGTACCGTTATTATCAACGAAGACGTATTCAGTGCGGCAATTATATAACGCGACTGAAATCTATTCCGCTAACGCCGCTATCACAGCCTTGGGTGACGCGGTAGCCGGGACGCCCCATAAGTTTGTTAGCTTGATGCGGAAGACGGCTAAAGCATGGGGGATCACGGACGCTACCATTATTAATGCCAGTGGATTAACCAATAAAGAGGTTGGCAGCACAATTGGGTACAGTACCGTTGCCGCCAGTGCTGAAAACGAAATGTCAGCACAAGATGTTGCTACCGTTGCGCAAAAGCTATTATCAGATTACCCAGAAGTTTTAAAGACTTCTAGTATTGCCCATGCTTGGTTTGAAAAGGGTACTAGTTCAGCAACCAAGATGGATAACCGAAACTACATGCTCAAAGGATTAGTTAAACATTACTCCGCACTTCCTGTGGATGGTTTGAAGACTGGGACTTCCACTAAGGCTGGGAATGCCTTCACTGGGACCGTTAAGTTTAGCAATGGTAACCGGATCATTACGGTCGTCATGCATGCCGGTGCCGCTAACGATAGTGGGACGGAACGTTTCACTCAAACGGCTGAAATCATGTCATATGTTTACCACAACTACACGACTACGACGATTAACAAGAATGGCAAGATCAATGGTGTGAAAGCCGTTGATGTCCAAGATGGGAAGTCCTTAACGTCGCAACTCGTTTCAAATAGTGGTGCAACCAAGATTTACTTGCCAACCGGGACGGATGCTAGTGCCGTTACTGGTAAGGTCAGCTTGAAGAAGTCGGCGACAACCGATGGTAAATTACAAGCACCCGTTAAGAATGGCAAGACTGTCGGTACTGTTAACTTGAACCTAAGCAAGAAAGCTATCAAGGTAGTTGACGGAACGACTAGCAAGAATATGACCATCAATGTAACGCCTAAGAAGTCCATCGACAAAGCAAATATCTTTGTACGGATGTGGCGCGGGGTTAAGAGCTGGTTCAACTAAATTATAGCAGTTAGTGTATTAGATTCTGTGGGTGCATTAGCTTAGTAAACGCTACGAGATATTTCTTAAAAGATATATTCCTCTTTGAGTAGGCAAGCTAGTAATTGAGACTTGCCTGCTCAAGGAGGATTTTTTTGTTGGCAATAGTGATTCATGACAGGCAACTAATGACCAGGGCTGTGCCACTGATTTAGCTAATTAAAAATAATTAGCATCCAGAGTAATTTCAAAAAGGCACTGTCAAGGATGACCAAGTTGAACGGCTGCGGATGTTATGATAAAAAGAGTATTAATAGTCTTCATTTGGCGATGCTAAAAAAGCAACGTTTAAATCGGGATAATTATGAGGTGCTTTGTTAAAAATTATTCCCTAAATTAGGCCGTGTGCCTATCTTAGTCACTACTTCGACTATTCGCTACAAGCGTTCCAGTTTGAGCGTTCTTTCTTTTTTTGCTAATATTTGAATGCTAGCTTTGCGGATAAATTGCGATTCCATTTATGTAGAATTTGTTAGCATGATCCACGATTAACTGTATAATGAAGACTGATAACAGTAGTTAAACCGAATGGAGTGAAAGTCACCTATGAGCGTATCATTACGAACTGCAACCATGTCAGATTTACCCATTATTGTAGATATTTACAATCAAACGATTCCCAGTCATCAAGTGACGGCTGATCTTAAACCAGTTACGGTTGAGCAACGTCGAAATTGGTTTTTGAGTCATACCCCTGAACACTATCCGCTGTGGGTTGTTGTAAAGGACGACTCAGTGGTCGGTTGGGTTAGTCTGTCACCATTTTATGGACGGGCAGCGTATGCAAAGACGACTGAAATTTCAGTTTATTTGGATCGCAGTGTTCAAGGACAGGGAATCGGTAGCCAGGTTTTGACATTAGTTCCTAAACAATTACCTGTGTTGGGATTAACAACGATTATCGCTTATATTTTTTCAAGTAATATTCCAAGCATTAAGCTGTTCAAAAAGTTTGGGTACGAACAGTGGGGGTTTCTGCCAGAAGTCGCTGAATTAGGTGGCCGACCGAATGACTTAGTGATTCTGGGACAACATTTCAAGTAAAAAATGGTATTGATACCGCTTACATACACTTAAAAACTTAACAAGGTGTAGGATTGCAATAAAAAACATGTTAAAATTAAGTCCGAGTGTCTAAGTAATTTGACGCTCGCTGTTGTTGCTAGAATTCTTTACTGGTATGGTACTGGAGGCATTCTTGGTGAAAAAGAACGAGCCAAATTGGTTAGTGGTATTACGAACAGTAATGCCACTTGGGCTTAGCTATATTCCCATCGGGTTAGCTTGTGGGGTTTTATTGCATGCGGCCGGGTTCAACCATCTACTGACGGCGTTAATTTCGGTAATGGTCTTTTCCGGTGGCGCCCAATTTTTAATTGCATCGATGCTGACAATTAATGCACCGATGACAACCATTATTTTGATGATGTTTTTCTTGGAGTTACGGTACGCCTTATTAGGTTCCAGCTTATCGCGCTATCTGAAGGGGCAATCATTACCGTTCATTTTTACGTTTGCGTTTTCGATGAATGATGAAAATTACGCGGTCAACTATTTAAAGTTTGCGACGGACAAGCATTGGAAGCCATCGCAGGCCTTAATGGTCGAACACTATTCGTTATTATTTTGGACGGTAAGTAATATTATTGGTAGTTTGATTGGCAGTGCATTGACGATTAATCTCCAAGTGGTGGATTTTGCGCTGACGGCACTATTCATTTATATGGCAATTATGCAAACTAAGAGCCGTTTGATTATCTTAGTGGCAGTTTTGTCTGGCGTTCTAACGATAGGTTTTCTGGTCTTAATGAAGAGTACGCTGGGCCTAGTGGTGTCAACACTACTCGCGTCGTTGACCGGTTACTTTATTGAACGTTACTTGTTGGCACATAAGCCAGAAAGTCATTTACTCTATAAGGTTCACGATCCTACTGGCCAAACAGCCATGGAAGAATCTGACAAGTAGGGCACAGAGGGGTTTTTCTTATGCAATCAGTCAGCTCAATGAGTAGTATGGACCATTTTTGGTTGGTCATTTTTTGTGCGTGTGTGGCTTTCATACCACGCTTTTTCCCGCTACTGTTCTTTACGAAGCGGAAGATCCCAGAATGGTTTAATGAATGGATGCGGTTCGTACCCGTCTCACTATTCACGGCGTTAGTTGTTAAAAGTGTCTTTATCGATAGTAAGTACGCAGTGATCACTTCTGGCAATCTGGGGATGATTATTTCTGCTATTCTCGTTGGATTTGTGGCTTATCGCACGCGTTCAATGACTTTATCAGTGGTGATTGGTCTAGTCTCAGTGATGATTTTTGTGTTACTAATTCATATTTAGATTTTGTTGGAACTGGGTGACCCGGTTCTTTTTTATTATGATGAAAAGAGGATACGTTGATGGTATGGTTATTGGTTTTCTTACCCGGATTATTGGCTGGTCTGGTCCAAGGGTTAACGGGCTTTGGTGCGGCCATCGTCATGATGATCTTTTTACCACAGTTGTTTCCGATTGCTCAAAGTGCGGCCGTGGCGGGCGTTATTATGGCAGCCAGTGTCATAACATTAGTTTGGCGTTATCATCAGCATATCCACTTTCGTCAGATTATTGTGCCGTTTATCGTTTATGCCAGTGTGGCGGCCTATTCGGTACATCTTGGTCAAGTTTTAGATGTGCAATTATTGCGACGGTTATTAGGTGCGCTGTTAGTTTCGTTAGCCGGGTACTTTAGTCTGAGCAAACGTGCGGCGAATCAGACTTATCCGTGGTGGTTAGCCGGTCTCTTCATGATTATTTCGGGGTTCTTCAATGGGTTATTCGGTATTGGCGGCCCGCTGATGGCCCTTTATTTTCTATCACTTGCCGATACGACTGCGGATTACTTGGGAAATTTGCAGACTTTCTTTTTGATCGATGTGGTCTATATTTCGACAGTCCGCGTACTGAACGGTATTCTGACGCCATTCTTGCTCCCCCATATTATGATTGGTATGGTAGGTGCGGTCATTGGGACGGCGCTGGCGGCACGAATCCTGCCGCGGCTACCCATGACGACAGTCCGGCATTTGATCTACTTGTTCATTGGACTTAGTGGCGGGTATTATTTGATTGCGCCAGTTTAGAACGAGGTATTTATCACCTTCATTACGAGTTGATTTTAGTGGTCAGGCGCAATGCGTTTGGCCTTTTTTGATGGTGCAAATCGTCCAAGTGTTAAAAAATATTTTCAGAAAGCAGCGGTAGCACTTCGACAATCTGTCTTCGGTTATAAACGAGTTAATCCCAATGTATAAATTTAATATTATTAATTTAATAATCAAGAATTTGCCAGCTACAGCTGGAACAGCGCTTATCTGTTTTGGGAGCAGACGTGGATGCGTAAGATAGTGCCGTTGAGCGTACCTGACTGTAGCTTCTTAATCGGCCTTGCGCACGGTTCTAAAGTTGAACAACCGGGATTGAAATATTTATTGTTGAAGATTTTTTATTTTAACGATGCTTAATTACAGGTGCTACATAGCTGAAAAAAGCATTGGCTTATTGGTTTCCTTTTAGTATAGTTTTATTCTAAGAACTGCTAAATTGGGGAGATATATGAATAGCTACAGACGAATTCAAGTTATTGCAGGGATTTACTTGCTGATATACATTGCGGCACTTTACTTTTCGACGGGGGTTCAGGTTGGATTTAAGCTGGATAGTAATCAGCTCACTGGGTATGTGAGTTGTGGGCTGTTGCTGGCTGTAATTATGGGGTCAGGGTTTGGCAAACGATTAAGGGTAAAAAAGCTATTTTCGATTTTGATACTAGTTAGTTGTTTGATTATTCTAGGGATAACTAGATTCAATGTTGTGAGTTTTAACGAGGCCTTCTGGTACTTTATCTTATTTGTTCGATACATCCCGTTCATTGTGTTGATTGAAACCATCATCTTTATCTTTGACCTAGATTGAGCAAACCAGGCCCTAATGAGCATTCAACTCATTAGGGCCTGGTCTTTTATTATTCTAAAACCTGGTTATGCCGAACTTTTAGCTGGCGTGAGTCTATATGGCAACTACGCTAATCTTCGTCGGTAATCGTACCTAGACCGTATTGATAAAGTAGTTCATCAGTACGATTAAGATCAAAGCGCTGACTAAGTGCGAAGATGACCAGAGCATCCCATTCATCCTTAGCATAAAGGGCGGCGTAACCAGTTCGCTTGAGCATCGTGTTAAGCTCGGTCAGGGTCAGTTGAAAACCGAATCCGAGGGCGATGATGCGAGCCCGGTTAGGTCGGCGCTTGCCATCGAAGTACTGGTAACCAATCGAGGGCGTTAGATTAGCGCGCCGAATGACTTGGCTTTTAGTGACGTGTTTGATTTGAATAAGCTCGGCGAGGTATTCCGCCGGATTGGTACGAATAAAACTATTGGCCATATTTGTCATAAATTGGTCGGCCTCACTTGCATGTTTGATTTCGTTAAATAGTTCCTTAGTTGCGCGTTCTACCACGGTTAGTGCCCCCCTAATACTCCTTCTTAATTAGTATTAGTGTACCAGAAACTACTGTAATTTAAAGGTCAAATGCCGATCACTGAAGTAGCTGGGATTGTAGATGAGTTCAACGGACCCATCTGCTTTGGCTTGACCAGTCATGGTACCACTGACAGAGCCACCAGCGGTCAGGTCACCACTATCTAATTGGTTATTTTCATCAATGTTGATCTCATCTAGGCTAGTTTGGTTACCGGCGGCCTTGATTTTAAAGTCAAACGGGTTATAGCTGACTTTATCTCTACCGCTATTTTTCAATGTTACGGTGACCGTATAATATTGATTGCCAGTTTTAGGCTGAACATCATTGAGCGTCGTTGCGGTTTTAACATTATTAACCGTTACTTGCACGTGATCGATGGTGGCTGTCTGCCCGACTTTATAAATCGTATTTGCCGGGGGTTCCTTAGCGGTGGACTTGCTAGCGCTGGTCTTTTTGGTCGTCGCTGCTTGTGAGTTTTTACCGTCTTGTGGAGAATTGACGAGGCTGATGACAAAGAAGATGCCAAGGAGAATCAGGACCCACGCCCACCATTTTTGATACCAAGCTTTCGTTTTTTGCATGAGCTTACCTACTTTCTTAGTGCTAAGCCGCCCGCAATAACAATGAGCAGACCGCTTAGAATCCCGAAGAAGCTGACAAAGACGAAGTTAAGAATCCCACAAAGGATGATCAACCAGCCCATTAAAACGTGATTGCGATTAATCATGACACTTAAAATAATCGCGAGGACAGAGACAATAATGCAGCCAACGCCAAGATTGCTGACCCCAGCCGATCCGCTGGTTTCTAAAGCACTACCGATGCCGCCGATGGTCATCGCCAGTAAGCCGGCAATGATACCGAAGATACCGCCAATAATTCCTAAAACTAATTCGGCTGTTCGCGAATGGGGTGCGACTGGTGTGACTTCGTTATTCTGATATTTTGACATTGTAATTCCTCCAAAAGTATGGTTATGATAAAAGTTAGTAATTTTGATAAAAAGGGGGGTGTCACGGTGTTACCGATTGTTCAAGCAATGCAATTGTTAAGTACGGCTGGTTATGAACCACTAGGACCATTAGTTGCGCAACGCGAGTTTCCGTTACTGGTTAAGAAGCAACAGGTTGTTTCGGTAGCTAAACTAGTAAATCCTGATAATATTCCTGTTCTACAGCGTTTGAAGCAGCAGCCAATTCCCCGAATGCCCCGGATCGAAGCATTATTAACGGCGGCTGATTGCATTGTAAGTGTTGAGACCTTAATTAATGGTCAAACACTAGCGGATCGATTGGCAACACAAGGACCGTTTTCCCCCGAAATGACGGTGCGCGTCGCACAAGAATTGTTGATAACGCTACAGGCGTTGGGGCAACAACAAATTGTGCATCGGGACCTTAAACTAAGTAACGTGATGTGTTATCGGAATCACTACTATTTGATTGACGTCAACGCAGCGCGACAATATCATGCTGAGCAAGACAGTGATACTCGTTTATTAGGCACGAGCGGTTTTGCCGCACCTGAAAACTATGGCTTCGCCCAAACGGATCAACGGAGCGATCTATATTCGTTAGGGGTCGTTCTAAACTGTTTGTTGACTGGTCAAGAGCCGAGCGGGCCGTTAGATACAACGACACTGACACAGGATTCAACATGGGCCCCGATTATTATGAAGGCCACGGCCCTAGACCCACAGCAACGATATCAAAGTGCGACTGCAATGTTAGCAGCGTTACCTGGTCATGAGCATTATCGGCCGCACCATCAATCAATGATTAAGCGAATACAGGCCCGGCAATGGTGGCCGAAAATCAAACGACCTTTACAAATCAGTTTGTGGGGCCTCTACATCTTGCTCGTAGTTGCGACCATTGGTGCTGGCTTTGATAACACGACTTGGCCCGCCCGCGTCGATTTTTGGACCGAGGGTTTTATGATTATCGGGGCGCCACTGATTGCGCACTATGCCAATCAGTGGCTAAAACACCATTGGTCGGTATTACGCTGGCATCGATATCGGTGGTGGTTACGAGTAGCAGAAGCCATCTTCATATTTTTGATGTTAGGCCGTAACGGCTAGTGTACGTAGGCTGGTTAACCAATTACTAGTACGATAAATAGCATAACCGTTTAGTTATCAAAAGGCTTATGCAAAATGCATAATTTTCTGACTGCGGTGACGCGACGACTGAATTCGACTGGGTAAGACTTTACTCAGTCGAATTTTGATTTATAGGTCAGGAAAGTGATTGAAAATAATCCTGAAAACTGTTGATGTGTTTTCAGGATTATTTGAGGAGACGATTGTATTTATGGTACAATGCTAGTCGTTGACACTTGATAACATAAATGTATCTAATTAAATATAAGAAAGGAATATTTTGTCGAAATGGATTTAAAGCAAAGCGATGGTTGGCGATACTTAGCTGGGTGGAGCTTCATTCTATTAATGGTGGCGAGTGCCACATTGCAACATGATGCGGAAATCATTTTACCCGAAATCGGTGCTCTGACAGCCGGGACGTGGGTTTATCGTAAGACGGCGTGGACTCGGCAACCCTTAAAGTTATTCTTAGTACCATCTGGAACTGCAATTATTGGCTTCTTAGTCAATCAACTACCTTGGTCGTACGCCCTCAAAGTGCTTGTCGGTCTATTACTGATGCTATTATTATTGAAGGGGTTAAAATCGAATTTGGCGCCAGCCTTTGCTACTGGCTTACTGCCAATTATCATTAATGCAACGCACTGGACCTTTATCGTAGCCATCTTTTTCTGGACTATTTGCCTGATGATTGGGGCTTGGATTCAACGACCGCGATCAATCTCACGGGTAACCGAAGCTTCTGCTAGTCGCTGGCAAATGCTCGGCTTTATCAGCCTAGTTTTTGTCTGGGTGGGTATTGTTTGGCTAGCGGGACAGCCCCAGATGGCCGCAATCCCACCCGTGATCGTCGTTTTCTTTGAAGCGGCTCAACAGTCTGAATATACGGTAACGACCGCACTTAAGCAGTGGCTTGCATTGTCGGCTGCTGCTAGTATTGGGGTCGGCATTCACCTATTGATTGCTTCGTGGCTATTAACGACGGTCATTGCCTTACCACTTGTGTATTTGTGGTTACGGGCGCTTAACTTACAATTGCCAGCAGCGTATGCCTTTCCACTATTAGCCTTAGTGTTACCAGCCAATATGTTTAACAAACTACCGACATCCGCCGGCTTAGCGGCCGCTTTCTTCCTAGGATCGTTACTCATCTACCATCAGATCTTGGGTTGGGTACGCATGGCGGTGACTGAAAGCTAGTTGTCAGTCATTCCTGAAAAATGGTCAAAAAAATACCAACTATTTCGAAATAATCGAGATAGTTGGTATTTTGGCATTTAATTAAGCTTTATTGATTCGGTTATCCGCATACATGTATTTCCGGGTCATTGGTAAGGTTCGTGATGAAGCACCTTTAGTTACGAGGTACTGCATGACGTCAATGTTACCAGACTGGAAGGAAGCGGCACAGGCTTGTAGGTAGAGATCCCACATGCGAGTGAAGCGCACGCCCATCTTTTCTTCGATGGCAGCGCGCTTAGCGTTAAAGTTTTTATCCCAGATTTCAGTCGTCCGTTGGTAATGGCGACGGAGGGTTTCAACGTCAGCGACTTGTAAGCCGGCGTCAACAATGTGTTGTAAGTTTTCTGTCATCCCAGGAACGTAGCCACCTGGGAAAATGTACTTATCTAACCAACCGTTAGTGGCGCCACCTTGTTGCCGGGTGATGCCGTGCAATAAGGCAACCCCGTCAGCTTTAAGATAGTGGTTAACGCGTTCAAAGTACATTGCTAAGTTGTCCTTACCGACGTGTTCGAACATCCCAACACTGGTAATGTAGTCGAAAGTTTCGTTGCCAAGTTCACGGTAATCTTGTAACCGGACTTCAGCAACATCACTGAGGCCTTCATCCTTGATGCGTTGAGCAACTAGGTTATATTGTTCTTGTGATAACGTGACCCCGACGACTTTTAAGCCGTATTCTTTAGCGGCAGTCAACATCAACGTACCCCAACCGCAACCAATGTCTAGTAAGGTCTTGCCAGGTTGTGGGTTGAGCTTTTGAATGATGTGATGAACCTTATGAATCTGGGCTTCTTCTAATGTATCAGTGTCATGTTTGAAGTAAGCACAAGAATAGGTCATGGTTGGATCAAGCCACATCTTGTAGAAGTCGTTACCCACATCGTAATGGCTTTGGATGTCTTGTTGACTCTTCTTTTCAGAGTGAGATTGTTTAGGCATGAACTTCTTGAACTTAGAATTGTTGAAGAAACTTTCTGCCGATTCATAGGCCGATTCAATTAATTTTTGAATACTGCCATCAATTTCAATCTTGCCATCCATATAAGCTTCACCAAGGGCAATTGAAGCGTTCTTGGTAATTTCACGCATTGGAATGGCTTCTTTAAAAGTCACCGTGACTTCTGGTGTGCCTTCACCATAAGTTTCACTACTTCCATCCCAGTAGTTGACTGTGACGGGCATATTGAATGAGTGGCTTAGAAGGGTGTGGTAAAAGGTTTTTTCTAGCATTGCAATAAGGATCCTTTCTTCGTAAAATACACTAATTATTATACGCTTATGAAAACAGTTTTGTAAGCACAACGAATCGCGACCTAATTCGTAAACATGTTATAATAAATTAATTACAAAATCAGTTGATGGGGGTGTCGTGATGAAAAGATGGATGTGGATCGTGTTTGCAGTAATTATCGCTGTGGGGGTTGGTAGTTATTCATATACGCGGTACCGTCTGCAGGAAGACTCATACACGGCTGAAATGCGAACTGGTGAGCGGGCACTGCAAGAGCGGAATTATACGTTAGCGGAGACGAGTTTTACACATGCGACCAGAACGAAAGCTAGTAGTACTGAGGCGCAACGGTATTTAACCCAGACCCAGACTTATGTGGCTGGTCAAGAAGCACTGGCTGCGCGGAAATTTGACGTGGCTAAACGTGACTTTATGACGGTTAAGACGACCAAGCACGGTGCAGTTACGTTAATTAATCAGGCCCAAGAACAACTTACCTTAATAAAAAAGGTGCAACAAAAACGCAAGACTTATCAACAACAGTATCAGAAAGCTGCTGAGCTGAATAAAGCGAATGAGTTTACGGATTCTAACGTTGTAATTGCTAAGTTATTGCAGGATAAGGCGTTTAAGCAACGTTACTATCAGGATATTCGGAAAAATGTGTTGGATTTACAGAAACAAAATAATGCGTCACTCAAGACATTGACCGGTTCAGCACCGGTGATCCCGAGTGCGGCACAAGCGGTTACAGGGATGACCGGAAGTCAGCAACAAACGCAACGCACGCCAGCCACTAAACAGCAGGCGGCTGCTTCATCATCAACTTCCTCAGCTAACCATTCGATGGGCTCGTCAGCTGCAGCTAACAACAGTTATGGTGACAGTCAAGTGCAGACGACTCGTGCTGAGTTGACTGCGCAAGGGCTCGACGGCAGTAGTTATAGTGATGCCCAAATTCGTGCTATTCTGCAACGAGCAGCGGCGCAACACCTCTCACTGGCGCAAGCTGCCCAAACGATGAATTATAGCTCTGATCAGATTCAGGCAACGCGTGCGGAGCTAGCGCAAGCTGGATTTAATGCTAGCCAGTATACGGATGCCCAAATCGAGGCCATTTTACAACAAGCCAGTTTACAACATATGTCTCTGGCGCAAGCAGCGAGGTCGTTGTAGTAATATAAACAATTTAATAACAGTATGGAAGTCCACTTAACAATCATCGATAAAACACCTACTTTTAGGTGTCAATCGGTGATTTTTTTATAAAAACTGTTATAGAATGTAGGAGTAAGGACGGAAAGTTTTCGTTCTTGATATTTTGGTTCTACGGGGGCGGTCATTTTATATCGGTATTGGCCTTTTTTTAACGTTCATATGTCAAAATGGGTATAAAATTGACTATTTTGTGTACTATTTTTGTTTGATGCTATAGAATATTAACAGATTAGGGGGTTAAGGTGCCCGTTGATGATTGAATTAATGGCAGACCAAATTAACATGATTTGGTAAAGTAGTTCGATTGTCAATGGTGGGCATCGAAATTCAGTATGATTATTAATAAACATGTAATGCGCAGTACGAATGAAAAGCAAGTTCTGCAGCAGGTTATTAACGAAGGACCGATTAGCCGGAGCCAGATTTCACGGAACTTGAGTTTGAATAAAGTGACGGTTTCAGATATTTATAATCAGCTACTGCGGACCCAGTTCATCAAGGAAATTGGCTGTGGTGTCAGCACGAAAAACGGCGGTCGTAAACCAGTGATGGCTGAGCTGAACGTGAACTATGGTTTTGTGGCCAGCATTGACATGACAGCTGACGCAGTCAAACTTATGTATTCACGGTTGAATGGTAAAATTTTGCACTTTCAAAGCTTTAAGACGAGCGATATGACGTTGACGGATGTCATTGATTTGATTGAAGATCAATTACGGAACGTTGATGACTATGGTACGATTCATGGTCTGATGGGGGTCGCCATTGCGCTGGATGGGATTATTTATGAGAATAAAATCCTCAAGACACCGATCAAGGGACTAACACACTTTGATCTAGCAAAGTATTTACGTGATAAGCTACGGATTCCGGTTGTTCTGGAAAAGAAAGCTAACTTAACGGCCGTTTTTGAACGTGATTTCCATGACAACGAGATTTTCGATAACGTGGTTTCGGTAGTCGTTCGCGATCAGATTCATGCGGGCATCGTGGCTGATTCGCGACTATATTCTGGTCATGAAGGCGAAGCAGGTGAAGTGGGGACTGCTTTGTTAGAAGATCGGCACGTTGAGGACCACTTGGCATCAGTTAACGATTATGCTTCTGAAAAAGCCTTGTGGGCTCGGTTGAAGGCCATCAAGCATGTTGAACGATTAGATTTAACGACGGTCAAGCATGACTACATCAATCATGATCCGGAAGTGACAAAGGTCTTCGATGACTTTGTTTACTATCTATCTAAAGTGATTGCGAATGTTTCCACGGCGTTCGCGCCGGATGTGGTTGTGTTGAACACGACCGTTCTAGAAATCTTGCCACAACTATTAACTAATGTTCGGGAGAGCACGGCCAAGCTAACTTCGCCAAGCCGGCAAGTTCCAATCATTGCAACTAAGAACGTACAATCGGCGGCCTTGTTGGGTGGCGCCTCAGTTATTATTCACCAAGCACTAGGATTAGAGAGCTTAAAGATGCAGTTCTCATAAGTCATTAAGTGTTTATTTAAACGAACGTGTGAAGTTTATCGTACGATTAGTGATAAACTTGACACGTTTTTTTGTTGATTCACAACGGCCTTTTAATTTTTATTGCTGAGACTTTCCGTTAGAATGGGAGTAAGGGAAAGTAGAGGGGTGGATTTTGTGGAATTTTGGTCACAGTTAATACGAAATGTGCGCTGGCGGCGCGCCTGCGTATTGGCGTTGATTGTGTTAACGCTATACTTGGCATCAAGTATGATGAGTATTATTTTATTAACGTTTATTTTTACGTTCTTAGTGACGCGGTTAGTTCGGGCAGTTCGGCGGTGGGTGAAGATCCCACCGACGATCATTGTCCTAGTGGTCTACGCACTAGTCATTCTTGGAATTTACTTTGCTGTATCGATTTATTTACCGCAGTTGATCAAACAAACTTTTTTGACGTTTGAATCAGTCTATCGGTTTTATCAGAACCCATCACATGATACTAACCAAGTGTTGACGTGGGTGACATCGTATTTTCAAGAATCGGATATACTCAAACAATTGAAGGGCGGCATTTCAGTTGTGTTCCAGTATATTACTAATATTGGTAATATGGGACTAACCTTCTTCTTATCATTTATTTTAAGTTTCTTCTTTACGATTGAGGATCATCAGATGCGGGTCTTCACGAAGCGCTTTTTGACTAGTACGTTTGGCTGGTTCTTTCAAGACGTCCATTTCTTTGCCAAAAAGTTTGTGAATAGCTTTGGCGTTGTTTTGGAAGCACAGTTTTTGATTGCGATTGTCAATACGGTGATTACGGTGACCTTCATGGCAATCTTGAAGATGCCTCAACTGATTAGCTTGGGATTAATGATCTTTATTTTAAGTCTGATTCCAGTCGCTGGGGTGATCATTTCAGTTGTACCGCTGAGCTTGATTGCCTATTCGGTTGGTGGGTTGCGCTACGTGGTCTATATGCTCTTAATGATTTTGGTTGTGCACGCCCTAGAAGCCTATGTCTTGAATCCCAAGTTTATGTCGAGTCGCACGGAGCTGCCCATTTTTTATACGTTTGTCGTATTGCTAGTGAGTGAGCGTCTGTTTGGTGTCTGGGGATTGATCGTCGGTGTACCGATTTTTAACTTTATTTTGGACATCATCGGCGTGAAACCGGTTCACCGGCCGCGACCTAACATTAATCTGAAAAAAACGATTACTTTCCACCCGGATTCTGAAAATAAGCGCTGATATTGTTTTGATTTTTCGCTTTTTCAGTGTAAAATAGGGTGAGTAAATAACTTAAGAAAGAGGTCATTAACTGCTATGGCAAAATTAGTATTGATTCGTCACGGTCAAAGTGAATGGAACTTATCTAACCAATTTACTGGTTGGGTTGACGTTGATTTAAGCGAAAAGGGTGTTGAAGAAGCTAAGGCTGCTGGTCAAAAAGTTAAAGAAGCAGGCTTAGAATTCGATTACGCCTTTACTTCAGTTTTGACTCGTGCCATCAAGACTTTGCACTATGTGCTTGAAGAATCCGACCAACTCTGGATTCCAGAAACCAAGACTTGGCGTTTAAACGAACGTCATTATGGTGCATTACAAGGATTGAACAAGAAGGAAACCGCTGAAAAATACGGTGACGACCAAGTTCATATCTGGCGTCGTTCTTATGATGTTTTACCTCCATTATTGAGTGCCGATGATGAAGGTTCAGCCGTTAACGATCGTCGTTACGCTGACTTAGACCCTAACATCGTCCCTGGTGGCGAAAACTTGAAGGTTACCTTGGAACGCGTTATGCCTTTCTGGGAAGACCAAATCGCACCTAAGTTATTAGACGGCAAGAATGTAATCATTGCTGCCCACGGTAACTCATTACGTGCCTTAAGCAAGTACATCGAACAAATCAGTGATGATGATATCATGGATCTTGAAATGGCTACTGGTGAACCAGTTGTCTATGACTTTGATGAAAAGTTAAAGGTTCTTGGTAAGGAAAAGTTAGGCAAATAATTTAATAGTTATTTACTAGTTTTTTTGGAGCACTCCGCTGTCTCAGGGGAGTGCTTTTTTGGGCGCCAAGTGCCGATAACGTCTGATGAGGTTGGCATTTTATGACAAATGGACGCTGGTTGTCATTATGAAACCTAAGATTTGAGTTTCAGAAAATAATTATATTAAATATTTAGATGAATTATAATCGCTAGTAGTGAGACTCGACTTGAAAGCTTTGGCGGGTTTCACTAACTAGGTGATAATAAGTTAAATTAATGGATTAATGGTGGTGGTCGCTAGATGGTCACTACCAGTTAAAGTAGTGATTAAGAAGTAGGTGCGACGGTGACCTAGTTGTAAAAGGTGCCCGTCACGCCCATTCTACCCGTGAAGATGGGTGGAATTAAATCGGGGATCTTTTTTAAAAGGGGACAAAGCTGGATGAATATTAAAAGGTACGGGGTCGATGCACCGTTCGCGTTGCTGATCTATGCCGTGTTTGGCATAGGGTTACTATGGCACGCGTACGTGAATCGGTTGAATTATCCAATTGGCATTGAAACGACGGTTGGTATTGTATTAGTGTTGGGTGCGTTGATCTTTTTACGCACCACGACTCGGGGAAAGTACAAAATATTTGATGACGCGATTCGGCACTTAAATTTAAAACCAGACGGTCAAGTCTTAGATTTGGGCTGTGGTCGGGGTGCTTTATTGACTCGGATTGCTAAGCAATTAGGATCAGCTGGTAAAGTAACGGGCCTAGATTTGTGGTTGTCACGGGACCAATCACATAACAAAATGGCCGTTACGCAAAAGAACGTGGACGACTTAGGCTTAACGGATCGGGTTAATTTGGTGACGGGCGACATGACCAAGTTAGATTTTCCCGACGCGAGTTTTAACGTGGTGACGTCCAGTTTTGCCATCCATAATATCAAGAATGAACAAGCTCGAATCAATGCGGTCAAGGAAGCCATTCGGGTGTTAAAGCCGGGTGGTCACATCATGATCATTGATACGGGACGTAATATTAACGAGTACGGCCAGGTCTTCCAAGACGCGGGCTTACAAATTGCCCAGCCTATGGATTTAGGTTTTAACGGTTGGTGGGCTACCCCACTGACCGATAGTTACGTGGTGGCGGGTAATAAACCAGCCACTAAAACGGCAGCATAAGATTAAGAAGAGAATTGGGGATACAACTAAAGATGAGTGAAAAAGCAGCAGCAAACGAAGTAACGCAACGTGAAATGATTCGAATTATTGGGTTGTTCCGGAAGCAAGGGTTCAAAGGTAACTACCTGAGTTTCCAACACGTCGTTGACGAAGGCGCCACGTACTTCGTGGTCATGGGTGACGAGAACAACGGTAACCAAGGACTATTCAAGGCTAACTTGTTGACTGGTGAGGTTGCTTTCCAGTATATGTTGGATGAAGACCACGTTGTAAGTTCAAAATAATCAGTTTCTAAAGGCACGACAACTATTCAAAGTTGTTGTGCTTTTTTATTATTAAGTAAAGTTACTAAGTCCATGAAATTGAAATAATATTATCTTCTCAACTTCAGTAATCGCAATGCTTAAAACAGATTTCTGTGAACATTATTGGATACTCTATCCATTGAAAATTTGTTTAGTACTGAGTATGATCGGCATAAATGGGGGATAATATGAAAATTAATAAAATTTCTAATATCTATCAATTAGCATTTTTACGTCATGTTTTTCCAATTAATTGCTATTTAATTGACGAAACACAGGGATTAACTCTGATTGATACTGGTATGGGCTTTTGTAAAAATGGCATTCTAAAAGAAGCTAAAAAACTAGGTAAACCGATAACGAAAATTATATTAACACACCCACATGTTGATCATATTGGTTCGTTGGACAGTGTTAAAAATGAGTATCCTGGAGCATCGGTATATGTATCGGCTCGTGATGCACGGTTAATGAATGGTGATTTTAGTTTGAATAAAACAGAACCCAAGTTACGAGTTAAAGGTGGTTTTAATTCCAAAGTGAAAACTAAACCAGATGTTTTAATGAATACTGGAAATATGATTGGGTCTTTAAAAGTGATTGCAGCCCCAGGGCATACTCCAGGATCAATCGTATTGTATCAGCAGACATCAAAAACGCTGTTTGCTGGAGATACCATGGTGACACACGGTGGTATATTTATTGCTGGTGGTGGGAGCTGGATTTTTCCATTCTCAGCCAAGGCCACTTGGGATAAGGAACTAGCAATTAAGAGTATGGAATCTATTAATAAATTGCCAATTGAGTGGCTGATGGTTAGGCACGGGAAATTGATAAATCATGCTAATTCAAAGATTGGTCAGGCGATTCAACACGCTAAGGCAGCTTTAAGTGTTTGATTTAAGGATAACGTCATTTCAATGACTCATTAGTTTAGTGAAATGTTAGTCAGGACTTGAATGTACTTGAGAAGGGGTGAAAAATCCATGGATATAAAAGGGGTTATATCTAAAGTGGAATATTGGGTAGCAACACTAGTTGTTTTGCTAGTATATACAAGATTTTTAAATAATTGGTTGATTTTCGGTGCTTTCTACTTGGTGCCGGATTTGGCAGCAGTAGGGTTTGGTTTATCACCTAGAATTGGTCAGACCGCTTATAACACGACACATACGTTGATTGGACCGCTTTGCCTACTCTTGTTGGGATTGATTTTACCGGTTCAACAATCAATAAAAAACTCCTTCATGAGTTTAAGCTTAATTTGGCTATGCCACATAACCGTAGATCGTGGGATCGGATGGGGTTTATTTCCACGGGATTGATAGATAAATATGCATTTCAGACTAAGCAACGTGGAATTTAAGGGACAATACTCAGGACTGACTCGATTGCGAGACGGTCCTTTTTTTATGGACGGTTGTTCAACCAACCGCGTCTTGTTAGTTGCGAAATAATGAGTGTCATTGGGATAATAATGATAATGATTAAAGAACAAGCTAAATTGAAATAATTTTAAGACGGCCTTAACCAACGGAGAAACAGTAATTGAACCGTCTGCGTAAGACGATTTTAATAATTTTGTTTATTGAATCAAAGTGGTATCTGCTTAAAATGTGGGGTTGAACAAAGCGTTCAATTAAGCATTTTAGGGGGAATTAATATGATCAGAGCTGAATGGAAAAAGTTATTTAAAAATAAGACTTTGCCGCTAGTTTTAGTGGCAATTGCCTTAATTCCAACAATCTATTGTTGGCTATATTTATCATCCTTGTGGAATACGTACAGTAAGGTCACCGATATCCCTGTAGCAGTTGTTAATCACGATGTTGATCAACATTACCAGGGTAAGACAATCCAAATTGGGCACAATCTAGTCGCATCGTTGAAGACTTCTAAGACTATGGATTACCATTTTGTTAAAGCAAGCACAGCACATCGTGGGCTAGCAAGTGGGCGTTATTACCTAATCGTGACGGTTCCAAAGAATTTTTCACAAAACGCGACAACCTTGTTGTCCAAGCATCCTCAGTCCATGCGGTTGTATTATCGAATCAGTTCAGGCCGGAACTTTGTTATTTCAAAAATGATCACCGGTGCCACGACAGCCATTGAGCACCAGGTTGGCCTCAAGGTGACGCAAATGTACGTCGGGGTTTTGTTAAGAACTGTCCATCAAACTGCCAACGGTTTTGGCGTCGCCGGAACGGGTGATCAGCGATTGGTCAACGGGCTAAATCAGGTCCAGACGGCTACCCAAAAGTTAGCCACTGGTCAGGCAAGGCTTACAGCGGGCATGAATAAAATATCGTTCGCGGTACCAAATGGGTCGGTAACAGGCCAACTTAAACAAGGACTTAATCAACTGGGACAGGTTAGTGCTGGCTTAGCAGCGGGACAAACGGTCGTTAACACTGGGCTTAGTCAGCTTGCTCAAGGGGGAGCGCAAGGAGCTCATCGACTATTGGCCGGTCAGCAACGACTGTTAGCGTTGAATGATTCAACTAAAAATATTGACCGTTTAGCACAACCCGTTCAGTCAACTTTAACGGATGATTCGGCCGTACCGAACAATGGGACTGGTATGTCACCGTTTGCGGTGGCAATTGGTTTATTCGTTGGCGCGCTAGCAATGGGAACGATGTTTGATGCCTATACTCCAGTGACTCGGCCTAAATCGGCAATTAACTGGTGGTTAGCAAAATTTTCTGTTATTGGAGTTGTGTGTGGTCTACAAACGGGATTTTTAGGAATTGCTTTAAAGATGGGTCTAGGGTTAAAAACAATGTCAGACGCACAATTATGGTTAATGCTATTCGTTGGTAGCGTCTTGTTCTTGTCCGTTATTTATGGTTTCCGGCTTCTTTTGGGCAACTTTGGAATTTGGTTAACGACCGTATTTTTGGTATTACAATTGGGTTCTTCGGGCGGAATTTATCCCGTCCAGTTAACGAGTAACTTTGCTACGGTGTTAAATCCATTTTTACCAATGACTTATCTGATTGATGGATTACGGCATGCCATTTCATTGGGGGGCTCAATTACCACGGATCTCTGGACCATGACCTTGTTTATCGTAGGGGTCCAGCTCTTGATTTTCGGTAAATTCTTGTTAGCGACGCGACAAAAAACGTTTGAATCGTTAGTAACAAAGTAAAAGGGGGGCGTTGGAATGAAATTTCGGCAAAAAACAAGCGAGGATCGAATTCAGCGAGCCTTCATTAAACTGTTATCGGAGCAAAGCTTCCAACAGTTAACGGTCCAGAATATTATTACTAAAGCTGGAGTTGCACGGGGGACTTTTTACCGTTATTACTTAGATAAATTTGACTTGTTGAATCGCTGTGAGGACCAATTGACCCATGAGTCGGATTATATTTTCAGGCAGTATCGACGACCAGACTTGGCCCGGATAGCGGCGCACCCGACAAATGATGCTTTTTTTAAGTTGATGGAGTACTTATATCAGAATCGACAGATTGTAATTACGCTGATCAACTGTTCGGCTTCGGACCTTTGGCGTAAAATCCATGATCTAGTGGCAGTCGCTATCGGTACGCATGCGACCGACCAAATAGATCAAAACTTTGAAATTACGCCAGACTTAGCCCGAGAGCTTTTAGTTCAAAACGTTATGACACTCTTGAAGTACTGGCTGACCCAGCCGACTGTAATAACACCGACCGGCGCTTATCAAGTTTTCATTAAGAGTCGCACCTTGTCACCAGTTGATCTGGCTCAAGAGTTAGCAGCAAATAAACCGGTATCGCGATTAGACTAAGCAGGTGGTTCTGGAAATAGAGTAGTTTAAGACGAACCGGTTGACTGGGTGAATGACGTTCCAATCTATGCTAGATGAGTATAATGCCGTTACTAAATAAGTATGTCGTGATCAGTATAAAAGAGTGATTCTAGATTTCTAGGAATCACTCTTTTGTCGGTCAGCTAGCGTATTTTAGTTAGTGAAAGGATTGCCATAAATTTGACAGTACTGATAAAATCCTAGTCGATATAAATCAGTTGATTGATCGATTTATTGGTCAGTTGCAAATTTAGTTAGTTTCAAAACTGCATTCGTAAACTCTAAGGCAGCGGTACCGTTGGCAGTGACTAAATTTTTGTCAGAGACAACTTGTTGTTCAGAAAAATCAGCGGAGTTTTGATACTGTGGATAACTTTTCCATAAGTATTGCGCATTACCCGTATGTTGATAACCTGTTAATAACCCGTTTTTTGCTAGGTAGTCGACTGCTCCGCAAATCGCACCAATTCGTTTTGAGGTAGCGAGGTGCGTCGTAATTAAATTTGAAAGTTGACTGTTTTCTACGTCCCAGGAATTACCCCCGATTAGTATTAATAGGTCGGAACTAGGTAAGTCGCTTAGTTGATAGTCAACCTTCGTCGTTAAGCTGCCGATTGAAGTGACTGTCGAATTAATCGAAGCCGTCTTAACTTGCCAATCTTCGTTTTGATTTAATTGGCTGGAAAGGTAGGCGCCTTCCTGTTCAAGGACTCGCTTAACTGCTGGGTGTTGACGCATAATCTCATCGAGTTTTTTGAGATTTGGTAACCCTTCGAAGGAATAGTTAAGTAATTTCATGAGGCTGTGACATAAGTCTCTAGAAACAAAGCAGGTCTGGAAAAATCTTCGGATTTTTCCAGACCTGCTTTTGATATAATAGAAAATAAAAAAAAAAGCATCGGTCGCACCCGATACTCTACGAAATTATCCTCGAAAGGACATTCCTAATATGCAAGATTATTATAACATGAATCAAACCACTTTGAGTATTGCCTTGGATTACCAACCAGAAGAGCATCATTCTGCTCGTTACATCAACCAGCTTGTTGAGAGTTTAAAACTAAAATATGATTACCAGTTTGGCCGTCCGCGGGAATATAACCTCGGTGCCATGTTAAAACTGGTCCTTTTAGCGTACAGCTATGGCATTTTCAGCAGTCGTAAAATTGAACAGTTTGCCCGTGAAA
>SKES01000244.1_pt1 | contig 55664 bp, 39 predicted proteins | sample 4826851 | NCBI WGS metagenome assembly SKES01 (sample SAMN11008803, study PRJNA524170) | human gut metagenome | biome: Human fecal sample; material: Feces; isolation source: fecal sample from pouch patient p52 | host: Homo sapiens | place: Israel: Tel-Aviv | collected 2016-09-04 | reverse complement strand
ATACAACGCCTCCGCAGCTTTATTCAGTGAACCGGTTTCGGAAATTGTAATGATGTAATTCATCTGTGTTAATGTCATATGGTTTCTCCCTTATATACCATTAATTTTTTTCTATAGCAATCCTCATAAATAATTCATCTGAGACAATTCTGCTATAGCAATCCTCGTAAATAATGCATTTAAGACAGTTCAGCAGAGTGTGAAAGACAAGGAAGATATCTGCAGGCGTGCTGACGCACGGCAAAGATATCTGACGCAGGATTTCACACTCTGATGGGCTGGATTAAGATGCATTATTTCAGAGGATTGCTATAAATTGATTTCATTTTACCCATATAATTATTTTCCTATTTGTGACACTACCAGTGGCATAAATAGTTACTGCAATAATTTTACTATATCTTCTCAGGTTTCTCAACATTGCAATTTCTACAAAAGGGAAACATAAAATTACAATTTACTATGTGCCTCAAGTTTTTTTGTTTTTATCAGTCTGCAAGAAACCGGCAATGATAAAAACTAACAATTGTATCCTAAACACATATAGGATACAATATCAATAGACAGCACAATTCCCTGAAGAATTCATATAATGGAGAAATTATCATGCAGATAAAAATAGATCACTCCCTTGCTACACAGATTGTCAATACTGTAAAAGACGTATGCGGCCAGGATGTTAATTTTATTGATCAGTCCGGGATTATTTTTGCCAGCACTAATCCGGAAAGAGTTGGAACTTTCCACGAAATCGGGCAGAAAGCTTCAACCACAGGAAATACTATCGAAGTATCTTCTGACAATAGCTTCTACGGCAGTCAGAAAGGGATTAATATGCCAGTTTACCATAACCAGTCTTTACTGGCTGTGATCGGTATTACCGGTGAACCAGATACCGTGAGAAAGTATGCCCATCTGGCAGAACGCATCACCAATCTTCTAATCCGCGAACAGGAGCTGAATATGATCAGCCGTAATCAAAATGATAAACGTCAGTATATCATTGATTCTCTGATTCGTAATCAGAATCTCAATATGGAATATATCCAGAGTCTCCTGACAGAGTTTTCTGTAGATGTTCGAACTTCCAAACGACTCATATTACTACAGATAAATGCAAGATATAATATGGCTAATTTTTCACTTCTGGAACAGAAAGTAACTCAGATGTTTTCCATTTTTCCTCTGAATTTGTATGCCTTTCATTATCCAGATGAGTATCTGGCAGTTGCAGATTCTGAACTTTTTGACAGAAAATCCTTTATACTAAAGCAGTTTTCCGCAGAACAGCAGAAGCTTCTGAAAATCGCAGTTGGAAAGAGCACTTCCATCTATCAGTTGGCAGAATCTTATTCTTCCGCTGTGACGGCTTTGAAAAGCATAACTAATCCTAGCAAAAATTTTGTAATGTATGATAATCTCACGCTGGAACTCCTTCTTTCCGGATCAGGGAAACAAGAAAAAGAAGAGTTCCTCTCCCGGACTATTACAAATCTTACCGGAGAGGAACTCAAAATTATAGCCACCTATTTTGATCAGGATATGTCTCTGCATAATACCTGTGAAAAACTTTTTTTACACAAAAACACACTTCAATACAAACTCAATCATATCTACAGAAAAACCGGACTGAATCCACGTAGATTTAAAGATGCCGTTCTTCTGTACCTGGCTGGGAAACTGTAGTATCAGGATTTGATATCTTTATATCAGATACACAATTACCGCCACAATTGTACTCGTAAGACCAATACATGCCTCAAACGGAATCAGTTTCATTCTTTCCTTAATATTCATTCCTACAGAACCACCTGTCGCGTGGAAAAAAGAACCATGCGGCAGAGAATCGATTACTGTTGAACCGGCATGAATCATAGCTCCTGCGGAAATAGCCGGAATTCCTGCATTTAACAGTGTTTGTGCAAAAGTCTGAGACGCAATGGTCGAACCGGCTGTAGTAGATGCAGTAGCTCCTGCCATCAGAATACCTGCAATCGGTGCAAGAATAAATGCCGGCATCTTCATCATTTCCAATAGAGAAATCACATCATACTGTAAAGCAGATGCTTTAATGATTCCTGCAATAGTTCCTGTTCCAATAAGAAGAATAGATACTCCTGCCACCTTACTAAGACCAAATTCTGCAAACTCACGGAATTGTACCAGGCTTCCACATGCAATTGCACACACCAGACCGCCAAGTGGAAGGGCAATCAACGGATCAATTACAATAGAAAATATCGGACGCAGTGCCAAAAGTATAATAACTGTCAGCGGACCTGCAAATGCCTGAATAAAAGTTGGAAGTTTTTTATTGTCTGCATGTTTTTCCAAATCCTGATCACTAACCATCGTTCCTGCTTTTTTTGACAGTATTGTTGCAATAATTACAGTTACAATTAATGCACAAACTGCCGGAATAATATTTTTTATCATCAGAGATGTAAGATCAACCTGGAACGCTTCAGAAACAGCAATTGTATTTGGGTTTGGAGAAATAATATTTCCTGCTTTTCCTCCACCAATCATTGCCAAAAGAAGAGAAGCTTTATTATATCCTGCTTTTTTTCCAATCGCCAGTGCAATAGGTGCTACTGTAATAACTGAAATATCCACAAAAACACCTACTGCACATATTACCATTGTTGCAGCCGCAACAGCAATAAGGGCTCGTTTCTCTCCCAATTTCTGTACAATTACTTCTGCAATTTTTTCCGCAGCTCCGGTTTTAATAAGAGTTCCCGCCAGAATACCGGAAGTCATAATTCTCAGTACAGAAGAAATCATACTCTGCGCTCCACTTACCATAGTATCGACAGTCAATATCAGATTTCCACTTCCGATTACTCCGCCAATAAGAGCACCAAAAATCAGGCTATAAGCGGGCTGAACTTTTTTTATGATCAGAATAATCGCAACTGCCATTCCAATCAGAGCACCTATGGTTGTAAAACTATAATCCATTCTTTATTTCCTCCTTATGTTCAGCAGACGAAATACCTGTTCTACCGTATCCGCCATGTTAGCCTTTGCATTTTCCGGTTTCATAGCATCTTCCAGAGTAGTTACTCCTCTTAAAATCGGGAAAAATGCATCAATTCCGTTCTGATTGCAGGCAATGGCCTCTTTTGTAACACTTCCTGCAAAAGCAGTCACAGGAATGTTATGCTTCTTTGCCAGACGTGCCACACCTACAGGTGCTTTTCCCATGGCAGTCTGACCATCCAGTCTGCCTTCTCCTGTAATCACAATGTCAGCATTTTCCATATATTTTTCCAGAGAAGTTTCTTCCAGCACAATCTTAATCCCAGACTCCAGAACTGCATTGGTAAAACTCAAAAATGCAAATCCCAGGCCTCCTGCTGCACCCGTACCTGCCTGGTTGGCATTGATCTTTGTGCATTTTTTCTCTGCAAGTGCGGCATATTTTTCCAGCCATTTATCCATCTGCATAATCATAGAGGGGGTTGCCCCTTTCTGCGGTCCGAATACTGCACTGCATCCTTCCTCTCCACAGAGAATATTTGTTACATCACAGGCAACACGAAATTCACATTCTGCCAGTTCAGGCAGTACATATGTATCGGTAATCTCCTCCAGTACCTCCAGTCCTCTGGCACCAAAAGGAACCTGTTTTCCTTCTTTATCAAGAAAACCATATCCCAATGCCTGAAGCATTCCAATTCCACCATCATTGGTAGCACTTCCTCCAATTCCTACAATAAACCGGCGGCAGCCTTTGGAAATAGCATCTTTAATCACTTCTCCCACACCATAAGTTGTAGTGTAAAGTGGATTTCGTTTTTCATCAGGAACAAGTGTGATACCTGCCGCACCTGACATTTCAATCACAGCGGTATGACTGCTTTCAATGATTCCATATTCACAATTCACCGGCGTTCCAAGCGGACCTGTAACCATCACATTCTGTATGATACCATTCATACCACTCACCAATGCTTCCACTGTGCCTTCCCCGCCATCAGCCAGTGGTCTTACTATAATTTCTGCATCCTGACCATGAACTCTGCGAATTCCGTCAGCAGCAGCATATCCGGCTTCCATGGAACTCAGACTTCCTTTTAGAGAATCAATTGCGATTACTGCTTTCATTTTTTTCTCCTTTGATTTTTTCTCTTTGTATTCATTTTTATACAATTTCAGCATACATTTAGTATAACGGTTTAGAAATTAGATTGATATATTACATGTAACATATTTATATATATTCTATGCGTTTTATTGTTATACATACCATTTACAATTATGTGGTAATCAGATGTATTACAGGAACATTATGGAGTAATTTTTATGAAGTAAGGCAGCAATATTTCTTCTCGCTTCTGGTAGGACACTTAGTCACGTAGACACCGCAGGATACACAGCAGTTGGGCTTTCTGTTTCATTCATTTAAAACGGATGATACATATTATGTTCTTTCTCCAGTTCTTTATAAAGCTGCATACAGTTCCAGTTCTGATTATGCTCCGTCAGAACTGCCTTGTAATCCACAGGTGTACCTGCTTTCCGCAAAGTATAAAGCACCTGATCAAACAAATTCCCGGTGATTCCTGCAAGAATCAGCATTTCCCTCTCCATCTGCTCCTGAGGTATCAGCGCTGATGGAATCTGTACCTGAGAAACCTCTTTCACTCCTGCCAGATATCCGATTGGCTGACTATAGTCCTGAGTTTCTACAGTTTTTAAACGTATCTTAAAAGGCAGTAACGCCATCTTTAACTTGCGAAGCTTCTGCTGATCCTGAAAATTTATTAATAAAATGGTTGGTTTCATATGGACAATCCTCCTGCTATTCTGAATAATTACAGCTATTATACTCTCTTCCCCTAAACCTGACAATAACACATACTCTGTGTTTTAATCCATTCTCACCAAAACGTTACTGTTCACTCCGTGCCCAGTGCCAGAACTTATAATTGTATTTACAACAGATATAAGCTAAAATATTATTAACAAATGCCATAAGGAGGATGCGGATATGGGAAGTTATTTAAACCCCGGGAATCTTTCATTTCGGGGAAGCCTTCGTTCCAAAATATATGTAGATAAAAGTGAATTAATATGCCGGACCAATGAAGTGCTTTTCACAGAACAGAAGTATATCTGCGTAAGCCGTCCCAGAAGATTTGGCAAATCAATGGCAGCAAACATGCTGTCCGCATATTATGACCGAAATGAAAATACGGAAGAATTATTTCATAATCTTGCCATCAGCAAAGATAAAACCTACAAAGAAAATCTGAACCGGTATGATGTGATCAAACTTAATATGCAGGAATTTCTGAGTATGTCTGACACAATAGAAGAAATGTTGGGAATGATCAGAAATTATCTGATTTCCGATTTTCAGGAAACATTTCCCGACGTGCGTTTCCGGGATAAACAAAATCTGATACAGGTAATGAAGGATGTTTTTTCTTATACAAAATGCCCTTTTATCATTCTGATCGACGAATGGGACTGCCTCTTTCGCGAGTATAAACAGAATAAAGAAGCCCAGAAAAAATATCTGGATTTTCTGCGGGCATGGTTAAAGGATAAAGACTATGTTGCACTTGCATACATGACCGGAATTCTTCCCATAAAAAAATATGGCTCCCATTCCGCACTGAATATGTTTACCGAATATTCTATGACAAACCCAAGAGAAATGGCAGAATATTTCGGATTTACCGAAGCAGAGGTAAAAAAGCTCTGTCAGAAATATAATCAGAATTTCGAAGAAACCCAGGCCTGGTATGACGGATATGAACTGGTAGCAGTGAATGGTCAGAACAAAGTTTACTATTCCATATACAGTCCCAAATCTGTTGTAGATGCCATGTTAAGCGGGGTTTTTGACAATTACTGGAATCAGACAGAAACCTATGAAGCATTAAAGGCATACATCAGATTAAATTTTGACGGACTGAAGGATGCCATCATACAAATGCTTGCAGGAGAAAGAATCCAGATAAACACCGGAACCTTCTCAAACGATATGACAAGCTTTCAGGGAAAAGATGATGTCCTCACATTACTGATCCATTTAGGATATTTAAGTTATCACTGGCCGGACAAAACCATTACAATCCCCAACAAAGAAGTATCACAGGAATACATCAATGCAATCAGCACAATGGACTGGACGGAAGTGACCGCATCTGTTGAAGCCTCCAGACAGCTGCTGGAAAATCTCTGGAATATGAATGAAGATGCTGTTGCAGAAGGCATTGACAAAGCTCACAGAGAAATTTCCATTCTTCAGTATAATAACGAAAATGCATTAAGCTGTACCATCAATCTGGCGTTTTATTTTGCACGGGAATACTATACGATCATCAGAGAACTTCCCACAGGAAAGGGCTTCGCAGATGTGTGTTTTATTCCAAGAAAGCTGCATCTGGATAAGCCTGCAATAGTCATGGAACTGAAATGGGACAAAAATGTATCAGGAGCGGTCAGCCAAATAAAAGAAAAGCATTATGTAGATGCATTGAAAGAATATCACGGGAATCTGCTTCTGGTTGGCATCACCTATGAAAAGTCTGAAAAAAAACATCACTGTGTAATCGAAAGACTCTGCAAAGACTAAAGTATGTTTGAATATGAATAAAAAACCTCCAAGGCCATTATCTGCTTTTGGAGTTTTTTTATTTTTACAAAATTGTCATAGCTATATTATGTCAGAACTGCATTGTAATTCACACACTATTGTGTTAAAGTAGTGTCGTGCTATTTTCCATATCAGGAAACGAAAACGAGGAGGGAACAAATGAAAAAATTCTATTCGTGGTACAAAAAACATATTACCGCAGCAATCTTTACCGGACTGATCCTGGGTATCATTACCGGACTGTTTCTGGCAAACCGTTTCGAACCGGTTCTTACCGTCACAAGCCTCATAGGAAGCATTTACATGAATGCCCTGAACATGATGATCTTTCCACTGGTCTTCTGTTCCATTATCATGGGTATCTCCAGCATCGGTAATGCCCGCACAACCGGCAAGATCACAGCCGGTGCCATGATCTTTTTCCTGTGCACCACAGCACTTGCCAGCCTGGCAGGACTGATCATCCCGCGACTGATCCATCTCGGTGAGGGTGTTAAATTCGAGATGGCAACTTCCGACATCCAGGCAACTGAGATGACCAGCATTCTGGACACCATCAAAAACCTGATCCCATCCAATCCGGTTGCAGCTTTCGCAAACGGAAATATGCTTCAGGTACTTGTATTCGCAGTCATCGTAGGCTTCACACTTATCGCCATCGGCGAAAAGGGTACTGCACTTCTGAAAGTCATCGATTCCTGTAACGAAGTCTGTCTGAAAGTCATCAGCACAGTTATGTACTTCACACCTATCGGTGTATTCTGTACTATCGTTCCTGTTGTAGAAGCCAACGGTACAGAAACCATCATTTCACTGGCAACTCAGCTGATCATCCTGTATGTGGCATTCTTCGGATTTGCCCTGGTCATTTACGGCGGCTCCGTGAAATTCATCGGCAAAGAAAGCCCTGTGAAATTCTTCAAAGCAATGCTTCCTGCAGCTCTGAACGCATTCGGAACCTGTTCCAGTTCAGCGACCATTCCGATCAGCAAACAGCGTATGGAAGATGAAATGGGCGTATCCAACAAGATCACAAGTATCACCATTCCTCTTGGTGCTACTGTAAACATGGATGCCGTATCCATCCTGATGTCATTCATGATCATGTTCTTCGCCAATGCATGCGGAATTAACGTAAGCATTTCCATGATGATCATAATCCTTCTGGCAAACGTACTCCTGTCAGTAGGAACCCCGGGAATCCCTGGCGGTGCCATCGCATCCTTCGCAGCCCTGGCAACCATGGCAGGTCTGCCTGCAGGAGTTATGGGTGTTTACATCAGCATCAACACACTCTGCGATATGGGTGCAACCTGCGTTAACGTTATCGGAGATATGGCAGGATGTGTGGTTCTGAAGAAAAAAATTAAATTGGAAGATTAAGCAACTCCTAAAGCTGTTGTTTCCAATCGACTTAACGCAAAAAAGTTGCTGTGCATTTCTATAACTGAAACGCATAGCAACTTTTTAATTTACAGCAATTTCTTACTCTACACCGAATAACTGCTCCGCGGTTTATCGATTAAATTGCTGTCTGGCTCTATTTCTTTAATCCGGTTGTAACCTTGCAGTTAGTTACTTTCAGGCTTCCTTCAGAAGCAAAGAGTGACAGGCTTTCTCCCGGACGTTTATATGCTCTTGCATTTAATGCAACACCGTCTACATAGATTGTAGCAATTGTATCATCTACGATCATTTTAATATTGTACTTTTTACCAGGTACCAGTTCCAGCGGTCTCTCCAGTCCGATATTCTGGTTTGCAGGCCATGGCCAGTTTGGTTTTTTCTCAAATACATATCTGTCTTCTGTTACATTAAATACGAACTGGTAAGATTCAGCTTTATCCTCATCTTCATAGAATCTCACACCGAAAGTTCTGGTTCCTTCTGTGAATTCCACATCTGCTTCGAATTTGAAGATATCTCCTGTATCTTTTGCAACTACTTTTTCTGTACTCTTAGTTGGAGTATCAATTACAAAATCTTCTGTCTTTTCTTCTTTATCAAATGCATTCCATACAGTTTCCGGAATTCTTACACCAAGGGTTCCATCTTCTCTCTGGTAAACCTCATGTGCCATAAATGTTCCTGCCCAGATGAAGTTATTGTCATCATCATCCTGATCCTTGGTAGCAACCCAGCCAAAGAGGATTCTCTGTCCGTTCAGTTCAAAAGTACGTCCTGCATAATAAGATCTGCCGTCAAATGCATCATCTTTCGGTGCGATCCATGGACCTTCCAGACTCTTGCTCATACGGTATACCATTTTACTTCTGTCACTGTATTCTGTCACAATATGATACCACCAGTCACCAATCTTAAATAAGTCTGGCATCTCATGCATAGTATAAAGATCCGGTGCCCAGAAATCTCCTTCAAACTTCCAGTTTTTCAGGTCTTTAGATGTGAATTTAACAGTTCTTCCTGTCTGTCTTGTCTTTGGTCCCTGTAATCTTGCACCAAGGATCAGCAGATACTGATCATTTTCCTCATCGCGGATCACCCATGGATCTCTCCAGTCATCCGGGTCATAGCCTTCCTGTGGAGTGAAGGTAAGTGCATCCTGAGTTTTGTGCCATGTTACAAGATCATCGCTGTATGCATGCATCAGAACCTGAGATGGTTTTCCAAGTGCCGGATAATCACGGTTATAACCTGTATAGAAAATATGATACTGTCCTTCTGCCTCGAAAACACTTCCTGCAAAGATAAACTGATCCTGCTCTTCATCTGTTCCTCTCGGAATTGCCACACCTTTATCTTCGTAATGTACAAAATCAGAAGTTGTTGCCAGATCCCAGCCAAATGGTTCTCCAAATGGTCCCGGTTTTCTGGTATCTCTCTGATGATATAAATAGAATTTATCTCCATGTCCAAATGGCATGCAATCGCCAAACCATGTTCCCGGGAACTGATAGTATAATTTCTGCATAGTCTTAATCTCCTTTTTTATACTTTATTTCACTTTACAGGCCTGCTTGTACTTTTCCGGCAAGCCTGTTATTTACTCATAAATCAAACTACTGTTATCAGGTAATTCTTGCATATTATCAACCTTTTACTGCACCTGCTGTCATACCTGCCAGCATCTTCTTGCTGCTGAAGAAGTAGAAAATAAATACCGGAAGTACTGTTACAGTGATGGCTGCAAATGTACCACCCCAGTCTGTCAGTCCCATGCTTCCTACGAAGTCATTTAAACCAAGTGTAATGGTTTTCATATCTGTAGATCTGGTAAATGTATAAGCATTAATATACTCATTCCAGCAGAATACTGCCTGCATGGTTGCTACTGTAATAATAGAGTTCAGTGACATCGGAACCACCATCTTAAAGAAACATCCTATCGGTGAACATCCATCAATGATCGCTGCTTCCAGCATTTCTTCAGGGAAGAATTTGCTGAATGAATAAAACAGCTGAATGGAATAAGACAGTGAAAAAGCAATCTGTGGCAAAATAATTGCCGGGTATGTATTGATCAGTCCCATCTTATTAAAAATAGTAAACAATGGAATCAGTGCAACCTGCATAGGAAGCATCAATCCAAGAAGGAAATAATTAAGGACAAATTTTCTGCCTTTGAATTTGATTTTGCTTAATGCAAATCCAGCCATCAGTGCAAATAAAAGCAGAGGAATCAGTACACCGATCAAAACAATGATACTGTTTTTAAAATAAGTCAGCATATGGCTTTTTGTAAAAACATTGATAAAGTTTGTCAGCACCCATTTTGACGGGAGTGCATATGCCGGTAACTGTCTGAAATCATCCAGTGACTTAAAACTTGAAGTAAATACATAGAAGAAAGGATAAACCTGCATCACAACAAGGATTAATGCGATAACCCATTTAATGATGCTCGGAATGGTTGTTTTTTTCTTTTTCATTCGTCATCCCCTCCTCCTGTAAATTTACGGAATAACATTCCAACTACCATACAGATGATTACGATCATGATCGCTACAGAACTTCCGTAACCATATTTCATACTGCTGAACGCCTGTTTATACATATAAGTTGTCATAAGTTCAGAAGCATTTCCCGGTCCTCCATGTGTTAACAGATAAGAGAACTCGAAAGATCTCAGGGAACCATTCAGTACCAGCAGACAGTTTGCAATGATAACCGGTTTAATATAAGGAATTCTTACATAAAGATATTCCTGCCATGTTGATGCTCCATCGATCAGTGCTGCTTCTCCCAGTTCATCCGGAACACCGATCAGTGCTGCATAAAAGATAACCATATACAGTCCCAGGTATTTATATGCTTCTACAAAAGCTGTTACATACAGTGAAATCTGAGGATTTGAAATCCACTCCATCAGTTTCAGAGATGGATCGATGAATGATAATACCTGATTCACAATACCGGTTGGCGTTACTGATAATAACTTTGTAAAAATCTGGCAAATCGCTACAGAAGAAATAACTACCGGAATATAATACAGAGTCTGTAAAGCAACTCTTCCTTTTTTAATACGACTGAGGAGAATCGCAAATAATAAACCTCCAAATACCTGAATTGCCACATTAATTACAGTATAAACAAGAGTATGCCCTATTGTAGCTCTGAAAACTTCATCCTGCGTAACAAGTTCTATATAGTTTTTTAATCCTACAAATACTTTCTCTCCAACACCACCCCAGTCAAAAAAGCTATAATAACCAGCCCATATGATGGAAACAATTACAAATGCTGTATAAATAAGAAATGCTGGAAAGATGAATAAAAGGATGACTGACTTTTTTCCAAATGCTTTCTGCACAGTTCTTCCTCCTCTCTTTCTCTGAAAGAGACTGACAAGGCAGCTGTCAGTCTCTGTTTATTATTATTGAAAAATCACTTACTTTTTACAAAAGAATCACAGGTTTCGATAAATTCATCCGGAGTGGTAATTCCCTGAGCCAGTTTCTGCTGTTCATCTGCAATTTGGGTCAGATTTTCTGAATCAAGCTTATCATCCCATGAGGTCCATGCTGTTTCAGCATTTTCAAATAACGGCTGAAGATCATAGAAAAGCTGTGGAAGTCCTTCTGGAATATCATCGTTAAACGGTGAGAAAATATTTCCTTTGTTGTAACAAGCCTCTGAATAATGTTCACATGCATAATCAAAGAATTCCTGCATAGTGTCGTCATATGTAGCCTTATTATATCCAATACCAAATCCTGCGTGAATTGGAATATTTGTCTCCATATTATCCATTTCTTCTGTGTCAGGCACAGGGAAAAATCCTATCTGACCTGCATCATACATATCCTCAGCAAGATTGATCTGACCTGAACCACTGTAGAAAATTCCACCAGTGCCACCATAGAATAAGTTTGTGGCTGAAGTGTAATCTACACTTGCAAATCCTGGTTCAAAATATCCTTTTGTTCCAAGATCATAAACCAGATTTACACCATATTTGGCAGCTTCATTTTGGGCAAAAGAGTCTGTTCCAGCCTGATATCCAGTGATAAATTCCAGACCTGTTACTCTCCATGGAGAGAATGAAAGATATCTCATAATCTGCCATACATCTGAACCACCGATAATAACCGGAATTTCTCCTATATCCGCAAGTTTCTGACAGTCTTCTTCAAATTCTTTCCATGTTGTCGGAGTTTCTTTAATACCGGCTTTTTCAAAGAGATCCTTCCTATACATAAAGAATTCACAATATAATCCCTGTGGGAAAAGATACAAATTACCATCATCTGCATCTGTAAGGAAATCTCGTACCGCACCATTCATCTTATCCGCATATCCATTTCGATCTAACTCAGCACCTAAATCCACTAATGCATCAATGTCTTTACATGCTTTAGAAAGTGTTCCATTGGGGCATCCGAAGATATCTGGTAATGTATCACTATTGATATACATCTGTAATTTCGTAAAATAATCTTGTTTATCATTAACCATTTCTATTTCATAGTCAATGCCTTTCTCATCACAGAAATTTTTCAACAAATAGTCATAAACCTGATACTGTTCTGTCGATTCTGTTGAGTTTAATAAAGCAGTAATCTTCGTTCTTTTTCCATCATCCGATTTCTTCGCAGAAGCTGTAACTGCTCCCATGCCTGTCAGAAGACTGGCTGTCATAGCTGCCGTCATGGCAAGTGATAACACTTTTTTCATTTTCCTCATTTACTTGTTTCCTCCTTTTAATTTGTGTTTCCTCGTTCTTGATGATTTTATTTTAGTCTTTTTGCCTTTTATAAACAATTGGAAATAAAAGTAAAAATAGGAGATTTGTGCACAAATTTTATACTGTGCACAAATCTCCTGTTCTATCGTCAGGCAGATAAAATCATCCGCCTCGCTACTTGCCTGATTCGATTAAATGACTTACCTGATACAGTTAACCTCGCTGTTTATATATATTTCCTGAATTCATTGGGTGTAATACCGTAACGCTTTTTGAATACTTTTATGTAATATCCAAAGTCTTTGTATCCTACCATTTCTGCGATTTCATATTGTTTATATTTATTATCTGCAATCAGTTTCTCCACCTGTTGGAACCGGACATCTGTCAGATATTCCAGAAAACTCTTTCCGGCATATTTCTTAAGAAGGCGGCTGATATAGGTTCTGCTTACATGGAATTTCTCAGTCAGATCATCCATAGATAAATCTCCTGAATAATTCTTCTCAATGTAAGAAAGAACACTCTGAACCAGTTTCCGGTTCCGTTCATCAGTTCCTTCTGTATTCTGTTTAATCAGCGTTCCAAACAGATTCAGCAGACAATTCAACACCTCTTCTGTGTTCTCGCACTGACAGATTCTTTTTATTCCATCCTGAAGCACAGAAAGATTCCAGTTTTTATTATGAATTTCACTGTCAACTGCACAGATATATGGAAATTTCATACATCCCAAAAGTAAATCCATTGCTGCAAATTTCACCGGAGATACATCTTCCGGTGCGTTTCGAAACATCTGATGAAGTTCATCCTCCGCTTTCTCAAAACTGTCCTGAAACAAAGTCATCATAAAATGTGTTTTTTCACCGGAAGTAATCACAAAGTCTGTCTGTTTTTCATATTGCAGATCTTCGTATCTGAGTATGATATTCGTACCCAGATAAACACATTGCCTGCATGCTGTCTGTGCCTTACGGTACTGTGCATTTGCCTGATATTCATCCACTTCTACATCGCTCAATCCAAAATTCATATGTGCTTTCAGATACCGTTCTACTTCTACCTGTATCTTACTGCATGCCTGCAATGCTTTTTCCATACATACTGCATTTTCTTCTTCCTTTTCAAACAAAAGAATAAAATTATATTCTGCAGTTGCTGTATTATAATCGCTCAAAACCTGAATTCCAAAATCATTAAAAATTTCCTCAAAAATATTGATGCATGCAAATTCCTCTATCCATTTATCTCCTGTATGGATTTTATTTTCTCCAACAACTTTTCGCCCTACACACACAATATATTTCTCTATTGTCAGATTCAGAGATTCTGCCTGCTCTTTTACAACTCCTTTTCCCTGGATTCTTCCATACAGAAGATTTCCCGCAAATTTGGATCTCAGCTGCGGAACTGACCTGTTGAAATATTTCTTCAAATCCCGGATTTCCTGCTGTTTTTCCTTCTTTGCATGAATTTCCCCTGCAATCCGGGCAGCCATTGCCTTTAACTCATCATAGTCCACCGGTTTGAGAAGATATTCTTCCACACCAATGCTGATTGCTTTCTGAGCGTAGGCAAAACTGTCATATCCTGTCAGTATCACTATAACCGCATTGGGATAAATCTCATGTGCTCTTTCTGCAAAATCCAGTCCATCCATTCCCGGCATCTTCACATCTGTAAGGATCAGATCCGGTTTCGCCTGCTCCAGTTTCTCCAGACCTTCCAATCCGTTCCTTGCAGTTGCAGATATACGGTATCCATAATCGCTCCATGGAAATGAACATAAACCATCCAGAATAATATATTCATCATCTAATATCATTACCTGCAATTCCATTATCTCTCGTCTCCCCTTTTTTTGTTATTTTCATTAACAGGTTCATCGTATTTCCTGTAAGTAACTCCGACATTACCGTTCATCGGAATTTCCAGTATTACCTGGGTTCCCTTCCCTGGTTCTGATGTAATGCTCATCCTTGCTTTGTTCTGATATACATAATCCAGTCTCTTTCTCACTGCATATACTCCCAGATGGGTATGTGTCCGCTCAGCTTCATGATCTGGCTCTTCCTCTGTCCCCATCAGTTTTTCCAATTGCTCCTGTGACATTCCAACTCCATCATCCTTTACTGTAAATACTGCCATTCCATCTGTAATTTCTCCTGAGACATAAAGGAAACAGTCCCATGTCGCATTTTCCACACCATGAACTACCGCATTTTCCACCAGTGTCTGAATAGTCATCTTCGGAATCTCTAATTCATTTAATCTTTCATCCACTTCAATATAAGATGTAAATTTATCTCCGTATCTGGTTTCCTGTATATAAAGATAATCCTGTACATATTTTATTTCCTCACGAATATAAACCATACTTCTTTTATTACTGATACTTGCACGCATCAGACTGCTGATAGAAGTAACCATATGACAAATATTATCCTCGCCCTTCTTTCGCGCCATCCAATTGATCGTATCCAGTACATTATAAAGAAAATGCGGATTGATCTGTGCCTGCAAAGCCTGGAATTCAATATCTTTGTTAACTGTTTCCATCTCCACAACCTGTTTTATCAGCTGCTCTATTTTCTCTATCGTCTGGTTGAAAACAGAATTCATGGCTCCAATCTCATCCCTTCTTCCTTCCGGAAGACGGACAGAAAAGTCACCCTCCGCAAACTGCTGCATTGCTTTACTTGTACGCTTGATCGGACCGGCGATTCCCTTTGCCAGAATATTAGCAAGAAAAATACACAACATCAAACTTGCCAGAATAAGCATGATTGTCGTTTTCTGTAATCCTCTGGCTGTTTTCTGCAAGAAACTCATAGGAATCATTCCTACAACTGTAAGTCCTGTGTCAGAACTTCTCTGATATACACAGTCATAACCCTGTCCATCTGCAGTAAACAGAAATTCTCCTGTGTTGCCTGATATTTTTTCTATCCAGCTTCTGTCACTGATTGTCGCATCATTCTCTGCACTCTCTATCAGAACATTTTTGTCATTGTCCAGAAGAAAAATATGTGCAGCCAAAGAATCTCTGGCAGTGATCGTCATTTTTTTCAGATAGCTCAGCTTAATAGATGCTCTCAATATTCCCACTGGCTTCATAGTCAGAGAATCTTTGATCTGCTTTGCCATATACATCAGGCCTTCCTCAGAAGCATTATAATAAATACAGCGTCCTTTTGCCTGCTCCGCCAGTTCACAGGATGTCCGAGCGGTATTTTCATTAATCTCATGATTATTTGCCAGCAGATGATTAGCTCCGTTATAACCATACAGCTGGATATCATTCATATAAATACTTGTATATCCCTGCAAAAGCAGCCTTCTGATCTGCCCCGATCTTGAATAATAGGAATACAGCTCTGTGCCATCCGATTTATATGGTTCATCAGACTCCAATTCCTCCTGAACCGTATTGTTATTTGCAATATACTCAAATGAATTCCTCACCATATCAAAATAATGATCCAAATTCACCGACAACTCATTTACCACTCCCGCAGACTGCCTCCTTGTCTGTTCTGTCACAATTGAAGATGCAGACATATACTGCGAAACACTGGCAGCCAGCAAAACAACCAATGCTACCCCTAACGTACAATACAGAATTTTTCTCTGTATCGACAGATTAATATACCACTTCTTTAAATTTTTCATCTCTCTTTTCCCTTTAATACCCCTTTATTTTTCCCGTTTTTCACTGCTGCGATCTATTCCGGACAGCAAAAAAGCCGACACACTGCTTCCAGTCAATGTATCGGCTTTACTGCTTCATTTTATTATACAGATATATTCCGTAACTTTTTCTGTTTTACAGATACTGACTGAATTCCACTTTCTCCTTATTCGGACCCTCAATGGTAAAAAACTTCACACCATTTTCCCAGAATGGCAGGAAATGAATGGTATCCTGTGTGGAGTTTAAACCAGCTTCATTAATATACCGGAAAATCTCCTCAATATCTCTTACATCAAGCGCAACATGATCAATCGCCCCATGCTCCATCTTCGCCGCATGATTCTCATAAGTCTCCACTACCAGAGTTCCCAGTTTCAGAAACACAACCTTCTCATTCGCTTCCTCATTTACAGTCTCAAATGCAGTCTCAAAACCAAGTTTATGATAAAACTCCACAGTTTTATCAATGTCATTTGTCGGAATTCCGATATGCTGTACCCCTGTTGAATAATTCTTTAAATCCATAATCATTTGCTCCCTTCTAGTCAATCGGATATTCGCAATCCGCTTCTGCTACATGGCTCATTTTTCTACAATATACTCAGAAAACAATTTAATTGTCAATAGCCGTTATAAATTCTTTTTATTTGCTTTTCTATTTTGTACAAAATTCCCATGACATAGAACTCTAATACCTGATAAAATAAATACGACATAAAATGTCGCTTACCCAATGTCAGACGAGTAGGCGGCATTTTTGCATTTATATGGAGTTTTTGTTACTACCCACTCCAGGTCCTGATTGTCGGACCACTCTGCCGCTTCATCTTCCGCCACCTATTCGCCACCACAGCCCAGGATTAGGAAAACTCACCTGTTTAAATAATATAAAAACCATCCTGTTTCTAATCATATCAATGATATCATACAGGATGGTTTTTTATATTTTTATTCATAAAACCAGACAGATACTCGCAATCCAATTTCGCTACTTACTTAATTCGGTTAAATTCTGTTTCTGAGAATCTCCGTTTTACATCTGTGTATTTTATCGATTTTACTATAACTAATTCCAACACCTAAAATCTCACCAGTATATTTCGGTAATTCACCTAATTTTCCCATAAACCGTAGCATATAATCCTTATCTCTAATCTGTTCAATGGCTTCTTCCGGTGTATGGTCCACTTTTAATTCTAAAATAATACATGTGTCCGATCTGTCTTCTGGATAAAAAATAAAATCAACAAACCCCTTCCCTGACTTATCCTCTCTCTCCACACGGTATCTATCTCTCGCTGCCAAATAAACAAGATTCACAACCACTGATAATTCTGTTTCATTATTGTAAGAAAGGATTGGGGTCTCTGTATTGTGAACATAAGCCAATATATTCTCCATAGTTTCTGTATCCCCATGAAGTGTGGCCTCCAGCATACGCTCAGATTCTTTCGCCAATCTGTATACATATCCCAATGAAGCTTCTTTCTGAACCATCTCATCAAATTTGTCCATCAATTCTTTATTAGGAATATACACCTTTCCATTATAGTAGCTTAAAAAACCATATACTACCATGGCAGATAAAATTTCTTCTCTGGTCAGCAGATTCAGAGAAGTGGCCGCATACTCCTGAATCTTCGCCTTGACACCCTCACCAGAAATCATAAGCGCAATATCTTTACGCACATCTGCAATATTATTCTCAACGTAATAGAATATTTCATCATATGGTCCTGAACTTGTCCAGTAACTGCCCAGATTATTATTCTCTAAGGCTGCCACAACCGATCTTGGATTATACATTCTCTCCCCATTTTTAGTAAAATATCCATCATACCATTCACGTAATCCTTCCCTGGTCACATTCAGCGTTTCTTCTTTTCCGGCATTGTTCTCGCAATATCTTTCATAAAGCATATCAACTTCTTTATCTGAAAATCCAAATACATTACCAAACTTAGACTCCGAAGCCATCGTATACTCCATGAACATGTTTAATTCAGATCCACTGGAATACTTGGCGATTGGTAATATCCCCGTCATATATGCCAATGCAACATACGGCTTATCCTTTAACAATCCCTTCAAAAATAGCAAATACGACTTTTTATCATCCTCCGTCACAAACGGCATATGGAACACAGAATCCCACTCATCAAAAACAAAAATAAAGCGTTCTTTTTTTTCTGCAAAAATTCTCAGTAGATCTTCTCTTACAGAACCACCCTCACGAAAAACAATCTCCGGATATCCCCGCCTTAAATCTTCCCTTAAAGTTTCTTTAATTGCGTCTATATACTCTTTATAACTGCTACATTCATCATCAACTACACTAAAGTCAATATAAATTGTATTATACTGGTTCAAGTACTTTCTATAATCAGCAATCTCCGAAATATTTAGTCTGCCAAATACATCCTCTGCATCAATATCCTTTCCAAAAAAAGCTCCGATCATATTTGCCATTACCGTTTTTCCAAATCTGCGGGGACGTGTCACACACACATGACGATTTCCAACCTCTGCCAACGGAATCAGCTCTTTCAGCATCCGCGACTTATCCACAAAATATGCACTGCTTACTTCACTTTTGTACAACGTATACGGAGATACACTATTTAAATAAATCCCCATGCTAACAGTCTCCTTTCTGAGCAATTTTCCTTTTCTTCTTTGCTACTCTCAAAATATCATAAACAATATAAAACTGCAATCAACATCCAACTTATATCTTCTATTTTATTTTCTCAAAAACATCACACGAGCCATAGCCAGCATCGCAATCCCCACCATCACCAACGGCAGAAATCCATCTATATACCCCTTCCACTTCTCCAAATCATAGTAAATCATATAACAATACAAACTCGCCACGACTACAATCAAGGTCAACACCACAAACAACGATGAGACTCCGTCCGAAAACAGTCCACTGGCATACAATGTATCAACCACAATCAGATTCAGCACCGCCCAGCCAACGATTAGAAACAACTCCGTTGTCACCATACGATGAAAAACAATATTACTGATTACCAACAAAACAACATAACCAATCACACCACCAGCCAGAATCCACCCAACAGGAATTCCTGCACGCACTTTCTCTGCCTGAAAAATGCCCTGCGCCATCCAGTTTACCGCCATAATCCCACAAGCCGCCGTCGCCACCAGCAAAATCCCCGACAGCCACAACGGAACATGTCTCTCCGGATAAAAAGCCACACCCCACCAAACCAGATAACACCCCGAACAGGCTGCAAGCATCAAAATCCCTTTAAATAACATCTCCATAGACGTCCCATAATTTTGAAACAATTTATCATCTCCTCAAATTTTAATCCACACTCCCGCAAGGGGAGTGACTAGAGTCTCTGAGCGGCACTTGCAGTCGTTCTTGTATTTCAATCCACACTCCCGCAAGGGGAGTGACGATTCCGTCAATGCTGTTCTGTCTGGGTATTTAGCATTTCAATCCACACTCCCGCAAGGGGAGTGACAGCATCTGAAACATTTCCCATTTCGTGTATATGCATTTCAATCCACACTCCCGCAAGGGGAGTGACCTATTCCGACTCTTGGCAACTGCCAATGATATACATATTTCAATCCACACTCCCGCAAGGGGAGTGACAAAGTGCAAATGTGGAATAGATACAAAGCATTAAAATTTCAATCCACACTCCCGCAAGGGGAGTGACCCTGACGGATAAGTTAGAATACGCCGGAGCAGATATTTCAATCCACACTCCCGCAAGGGGAGTGACAGAGCTTCGGATGGAAGAACTCCTCTTCAAACAGTATTTCAATCCACACTCCCGCAAGGGGAGTGACAGTGGGCGGTGTTACACCCATCCACTCTGCAATATTTCAATCCACACTCCCGCAAGGGGAGTGACAGCAATTTTTGCTAATAATCACATTTGAATTTTGTTATTATTAGCCAAAGCAATATTTCAAAATCACCTGTAATTACTGACACAAATAATTATATGCTACCATTTATCAGATAACAATTATTTTTTTCTAGTGCGAGTCTTCTAGGAAATTTATGTGTTCTTATCATTCGCACATCTCCTAATTAATTTCACAAGCTTTTTTCATCATAATATCAGCATATCATCTGCTGATATTCCTCTTTCTATTCCCATGTGCTCTATTTTAGATTTATAATTATTTCCCAGATAATAAAATCTTAAACTATCTGTCTTTTCATCAATAATATTCGCCAAAGCAGCCTTAAGGGTAACGCATTGTGCACTATCCAAGATGCATTCAAAAACTGAATTCTGGACACGTCTTCCATAATTAACACATTGTTTAGCTACTTTCCGTAATCTTGCTTTTCCGGCTGCCGTTTCTGTATTCACATCATAGGTTATCAGAACAAGCATCTTTTATCATCTCACTTCCATAAAAATGGGGGATATGCATCCAAATCGCCTCTCAAGTATCTCGCTAACAACATGGCTTGTACATAAGGTAACATTCCCCATTCAACTTTTTCTCCAAGAAATGGATGAGTAATTACCTCTTTCTTCTTATTTTGCCATTCAGTTAAAACCTGTTTGCGCAAATCATCATCCATAAGTACTGCTCCATTTTCTTTTTGTTTAAATTGCTTACCATTTATCATCCTTTTATTAATCAGAGACAGCACAAAACGATCAGCCCAAACCGCCCGAAATTCTTCTATCATATCCAAAGCTAAAGATGCTCTGCCCGGTCTCTCTGTATGTAAATATCCCACGCATGGATCCAGGCCAACAGTTTCTAATGCAGAAACAATTATATTAGTCAATAATGTATATGTAAAAGAAAGCAAAGCATTTACTTTATCTACCGGCGGCCTTTTATTTCTACCATGAAAGAAAAAATCCTTCTTCTGTTGTAGAATTAACTCGTCAAAAACACTAAAATAAACACTTGCAGCTTCCCCTTCATATCCTCTTAATTGATCTTTTGATTCTGCATTCTGCACTAACTGCATCGAATCTTTCAATAACATTGATGCATTTTTAACTTTTTCTTTATCAATCTGCATTCCATGATCTCTGATTACCCTCTCAAGAACCCATCTAGCATTATAAATTTTTCCCAAAATACAATTTCTGGCTATATCAAGGCTAACTTGTTCATCATGACTGCTTGCATATTGTTTTTGGCGCAAAACTACATTTCCTCGCACTTTACCATTTACACGTGCCAGAAATTTTCCCTGTGGCGTAAGATAGCACAATGCTATATTTCTCTCCACACAGGCACCCATTAAAGCCGGACTTGTTCCACGATATCCAAAGGAGACAATTCCTTCCAAGTTATGCAATGGAACACGTCCTTTCACCTTTTCATCTTCAAGAATCACTATATTTTCTCCATCCAAAGCCAGATAACTATTTTCTGAAGTAATATATAATGTATTCAGTAATTTCTTCAAATTTCCTCCTCCACCAGTACCTTTTGGACATATTGTTTTGCTGACCCTGCTTTTCCCATTTTAGGCAGACAAATATCCTTCAAAGAACATCCATTACATTTTTTGCTCCATTTTACTTTCGGTGTATATTTTCTATCATAGTATTGATGCATCTCTGAAAACATTTCATTTACCTTCGTACGTAATTGATTTGTAATCGCTATAGATTCCCTCCGCCTTGTTTCACCATAAAAAATCGCTCCTTCAGAAATATTTGTAGAAAACATTTCTTCCAGACACATAACCTGAGCGACCAGCTGTAATATATCTTCTTCTGATTCTTTAGGCTTACCCTTTTTGTACTCTACAGGATATACCGTATATAGTCCCCGATGTCCAAACAGTGTTATTCCATCTTCAGCTTTATGAAATTCTACCATATCACACTCTCCACTGACTCCCATTATTCTGGAAGAGACAGGTAAAGCTCTTACATAAAGTACATCTTTTCTTTTTTCCTGCAAATATGGATCATGAACCTTTTTATGCATCAATTCTCCAACCACCGTATGAACATTTTCTGCCCATTGTTGTTCAATATGAATCAATGCCCACTGACGTCTGCAAAATTCAAAATGCTGAATGCCTGAAATCATCAAATAATCGTCTTCCTGATATTCCATTATATTTTCCTTGTCATTTCTACACTTTCCGGAATCTGTTCCTCATGAATATTCACCACATAATCCTGATACTGTCTTGGATAAAGTATATCTTCTTTTCTTCTGACTTCAACAGCATCAAATAATTTATAAGACGGGCAATCACCCAATTCTTTGCTATGTTTAAACACGATCAGCTCTCTCACAGCCATTTTTCCTCGTGCTGCTGAATGATCATGTTCAAACATATTAATAATAGCTTCCCATAAAAGTTCCAGATCCTCTTCAGAAAAACCTGTAACTTTTCGAGCTAAGTTTGCAGAAATATATCCTTCTGCTCTGTACAATGCGTAAGGAACTATATTCTTTCGTCCCATCTCTGTACTCTTATTTTCCGCATCCTTTTCGGTCGTAATTGCAACCCTTGTAATTGTTACTTCCTGTGTAATAATCGGATCAATACTTCTTGCAAATCCAAGTTGAACAGGTCCTCTTACCTGTCCACAATTTAATGCCGCTTTTACAAAAGTTGTCATAACCGCACCAAATGTACGGATATCATAAAAATTCCTGCACATAAAATCCCGTATTTTTTTATCTGCGTCCGGATCTTTCTTTTTCAATTCTTTAACTGACTTATCATCAACCCCAAGATATTGATATGCACGATTATCGCTTCTGTTTAAAGGAACATCTTCTTTAATATAAATCTGATATCCTTCCTCATCTTCTTTCACAGTTTCGATATAGTTACGTATTTTCCTTTTCAGACATACATCCGTAACCAGACCATAACCACTTTCCGGATCCATTCTTGGCATATTTCCGGCATCCGGATCGCCATTTGGATTTCCATTTTCCACATCAAAAAGAATTACAAATTCATATCTGTTTTTAATCGCTTCTCCCATTTATTTATCCCCCTTTTTCTCGAATCGTTTTTGTACCTGATGATAATAACCCAGCGCAAAATTTCCCTGCTCTTCTAATGACAAACGTATCGGAAAATTTTCTATTCTTCCAAATAAATCTGTCAATATTTCTTCATATTCCTTTACTGACTTTTTTTGTTTCTCTAATTTCCTTATATGACTGTTTTTCAACCTTATCAATATTGGAAAAACTGAAGCAGGTGTCGTACTGGCCGAATTATAATATCTATCCTTAATAGTCGTATTGATTCCCGGATTTGCATCCTCTTGAATTGCTTCCAAAACAGCAAAAGTTCTCCCCAGTACATAAGCCTTTTCATTTGTGTTTTCATTTAGTCCCACAAAATCCCCCTCCTTTATTATAGTTTTATTCTTTAATAAATACGCCTTTATAACAGCTGCCCTTCCTCTGGTAATTCTTCCCTGCTCGCACCTGATACGAAGCAACACACTTCCATACAGACTTTCAGGATATCGTCCCCCTGCTAAAACAGCCTGCAGCGTTGCAGCAGCCATATTAGCTTTGGGCTTTTTATCTTTTGAATTTTGGTTTACGGTTTCCTGCAACATAGAATTTACTCCCAGATACTCTCTGCTATCCCACTGCGGTTTCACAACATCCATTCTTCGATAATGCTCCTGAAGATTTTCCAAAATATTACCAAATTCATTCTGATAAAAAAATCTTACAGACAAACGGGCAGCATTAGGTGCTAATCCTAATATATAAAATTTCTGATTTGTGTTCAGTTCTATATCATCCACAACCACAGGACGATTTTCTGACAAAGCTTTAAAAACTCCTTTTATAGTTTCCTGATTATCTACCTGCGGTTCCAATGACATAGAAAAAATATCCTGATAAACGTCCTCTCCATCTTCAGACCAAAATACAATAGAAGTATCACCAAACTGAAAAACAAACTCTCTCTGAGCTAATAAATGGTTAAGAGCAGTTGTATAAGCAAACGCTGCATACTGTCCAACAGGTGCATTATAGCTCTGCGATTTCCCATAAGACTCAAAAGCAGGTGCATTAAAAGAAACAAGAGCCGCACCACTGGATTGTGCTCCCTGCACTCCTTTTATCGTTGTATGAATGCGGGCAATTTCTGTCTTTTCACCTGTGACCAGACATATCGCCTGGGCATCATCCGGCTTTGTTTCCTTTATCTGATTCCAAGCTCTTCTTATCTCATCGTCATCCTGAACATACTGCACCATAAGCATAAAGATCAGATTTCCACCCGATGTTATTTCATCCCATATCTTATTAATTTCCTGGCATTCTCTCGCTTTATCCGGATTCCATTTCTGAAAAAATTTTTTTACTGCAGTAGCTGTTTCATTGTGAACATCCTGCAAATATTTTATATGCAATTCTTTCGCAGATTCAAAACACTCTCTGACTCTTCCACTGCTTCCTTCTTTATCAATCCCTAATAAATACTTAGAGTTATCGCACAGAAAATTAGGCAATACACCAGATGATCTGGAAACCATCTGTGGTACTTCCAGATTAGCAGGAACCATTACTGTTTTTTTCCCTCTTGTTTCTTCCTGACGCAAATCAACAATTCCCAACACAGTTCCATCAATCCCAAGCCTTATTGCATAAGATACTTTTGCACTGCACCATCCAGGTTTTGTTACCTTTCCTTTATCTGCCAGCATTTCATAATGCTGAACCAGTGACTGTAAGATCATCTTATCACCTCACAATCTCTGAGATTGATAACTCCATCTTTCATAAGCGCTCTGAAAAACATTGGCTGAATATTATCCAGATCTGAAAAATCCATATCGTAAAGCATAAAGCCAAGATCTTTTTCTCCGGAATATGCCGTTTCAATTTTATCATCTTCACATAAACAAAAATTCGCCGGAAATTCTCTGCATCCAAAATATGGCGTATGATAACATTCTCCTCGTTTCAAACGGCGCATAATAATATCTTTGAATTTCCCCGGATTATCTGATTCAACAGCTTTCTCAGTCATTTCAAAATGTGCCTCTATTACATAAGATACGTCACGTAATAATAAAGAGGCTCTCTGAACAATATCGGATTTTGTACTAATGTACAACGGCTTATCCGCACCATTATATACCGGCAGTACATTATTAGATGATATCTTACTTTTAACTTCATTTCGCCTTATACTTGTAAATTGAACAGGTTTCTGAACATAGATTTTATCAATCACCCACTTCATTCCCGGATGCCAGTAAATTGCTTCCAATATTCCTCTTGCTGCAGAAGGCGTAATCACATCATAAGAGCATCTTTCTACCTTCATTTCCGGTCTGGAAAACAAAGCATATTCACCCCAGACCTTCACTTTTACCCCAATTCCCACAGACTGTTCCTCCCTTCGGATATCTTTATTCCAATATTTCTCCAGCTTTATAACATTCTGCTATATAATCACGCGACTGAAAATAAAAATCCGTGTTATAATTCGATATACTTTCATCCAGCCAGAAATGATATACATCCCATATCCCGTGTACAATCTCTGAATCCTGATAACAGTCTTCAATTACTCGCTCATAAACTTCACCTATTGTCCAATAATCCGGTATAAGATATCTGCTATCTCCAACATTGTCGAATTCCCCCTCTGGAATCTGACACTCTTCTACAAATTCTGATGCAACCTTTTCAATTGGTTCACAATGAAAAATATCCGCATAATCATAAATCCGTTCCAGTGTTTCTTTACCTATCAAGTCCAAAATAATGCAACGCTTTTGTTTACGAATACGTCCTATATATTCAATCAGACTACACGTATAGAATAAATTACTGTTATTTTTTGTTCCCATAGACTTCCTCACTTCCTGTAAATGTCAATGTATCTAACGCAGAAATCGTGTGAAAGCTAATCTGATGCGTCGGATGATTAAATTTAGCAAGCTCCCAGAATGCAGCTCTGGATATCTTTCCGTCCACAAAAGCTTGTACATAATTAAAGATCGTATCATCAGCCATAGGACCTTCTACAATATCATAAGTATGCGATTTTCCTGTCCTGTATGCAGCAATAAAATCAAGCCATTCATCTGTCATTTTTTCAAACTTTAAATATTTCAATGCAGGATTGGGAATATAATCATAACTGTTTATATATCCCTTTTTTCCATATCTGGTTGCCCACCGCTCTGCCTGTTCTTTATAAATAGTGCAATAGAATCCAAAATAAAAATCCTTATTAAAAGTAGCTTTTCTCACCTCTGGAAATCTTACAATTTCTTTACTTCCGTGATATAGTATCATTTTTCCTCTATTTTATAATTTCAATTTAATTTATGGTTATTTACATATCTGCATGATACTCTTTTATATAACAAATATCAATATGTATTCTTTTTTGTTGTTAACTTTTTTCGTAATATATGATATTGTTACAATTGTCTTTTGATTTTATATCAAATGTGGATTGAAATAATTTTATTTAAGGTCATCTTTATATCCAGCCAAAGCAGAGAAGTGTCAAATGATATTTCTCTGCTTCGCATTTATTTAACAAAACAACACATTTCCCCCATCAGATATTTCTCCAACCTTCAAACCACATTCCCATGTATACAATTCCACATCCCTCAACATAAAGAAATCTTCATTATTTTCTTCCGAAACCGGCAACAACATTCCTGCATCTTCCAATCGCCTATATAAATTTTCATACACATTTACAACGTATTTTCCTGCTTTTCTCATCAGTTCCTTTGTTGCGCCTTTTTGTTGTATCTCCCTTAAAATCGCCTCTGCCTCTTCTTCTTTACTTATAAAAATACTTTTGGTATTCTGCTCAATCAGTTTAAACTCCTTCGCAACTGTTGCAAAAGGATAAATGTTATGATGAAATTGCTCCAGGATTCTCTTTTTATCCAATCCTTCTCCCTGAAAATAATATAATGTTTCAAAATATTTTCTGATAGCTTTCTGTGATGTAATATCATCCTCTGTTTCCAAAACATATTTTGCTGCTTCAATCTGTTTGTTCTGGCCTGGAAGACTTTTAGTTCCTTCAATCTGAAATATATACACCAGACTTTCCTCTGCTGCTCTTTTCCCTTCCCTATTACATCGCCCAGCAGCCTGAATAATCGAATCTAAACCTGCAAGTTCCCTGTAAACTGACTTAAAATCAAAATCCACGCCCGCTTCTACAAGACTTGTTGAAATTACAATACACTTTTTATTTTCCAGCAACCTCTCTTTAATTTCAGAAATCACTCTGTGCCTATGAGCCGGATACATATAAGTTGAAAGATAATAAACACCCTCTCCTCTTACCTTCTGATAAATCTCATTCACCCTGTCTCTTGTATTTAGAATACATAATGTCTGATTTTCCTTACTTATCATATCAACCAGTTTCTGTTCTGAAATCGTATTTAAATTATGTATATTTGTTCTCTTAAAGAAACTAAATTGCTGATCTACACTTGAACATAGTTCAATTGCTTTCATTCTTTCCGTAAAAAACGGCTGCAATGCAGGCTGGGTAGCTGTACATAAGACTGCACTGCATTCATAATGTCTGATTAATTCCTCTATAACCGCTACACAAGGTTTCAAGTAATCAAGCGGCAACATCTGAGCTTCGTCAAAAATAATCACACTATTAGCAATATTATGCAGTTTTCTGCATTTTGATGATTTATTAGAAAACAATGATTCGAAAAACTGCACATTTGTTGTCACTATTATAGGCTTATCCCAATTTTCAGCTGCAAGTTGCATTGGTTTCAATTCTTCACTATTCTGATACTCTACATTGCAATGATTTTCTAATACATTTTCATCTCCCAAAATCCCTCTGAATACCTGTGCATTCTGCTCAATAATACTTGTATATGGAATCACATAAATAATTCTGTCCATATGGTGCTTTTGCGCATGCACAAGAGAAAATAACAATGAAGCAATTGTTTTCCCGCCTCCAGTCGGAACTGTAAGACAAAATAAATCTTTATCTTTTTCCCCATCTCTAATACATTTTTTCAAAATTTTTGTTCTTCTTCCATTAACAGTATCTGTCTCTGAAGTCTGTAACCATCCATTAACATATTGCATTGCCTTCTTTAATAACCACTCCATTGACTGACCTTTATTTCGCACCACATTTCCCTGTTGCATAAATTTTTCTGTATCAAGATAATCTGCATCCACTAAACCAGAAAAAAGCATTCTGATCAGCATACTAAAAATAAATGCACTATCTTTTTCTCCACCTCTGTATCCAGAATTAAACGGAAGCGTTTTTAATGAAGGGATTTCTATTTCATTTCTAAATTTGTCATATGGCTCAATTTTCTTTTTCAATCGTCCCATCATACTTTTGCATCTTCCATCATCACTTATTTCTCCAGTATCCGGCAAACCCGCATGATGCCCGGCAATACAATATGCTAACAGTACATAAAGTCCTTTTAAATCTCTGCACAACTGCGCACCTGCTGTAGCATGATCGACCCTACATTCTGCACCCTTTATATGTTTTTGAAATGCATCTGAATATTTTCCAATATCATGTAACATTCCACAACAATATCCCCATTCTTCACATCCAAAAACTTTTGCGAACTCAGCTGACAACTGCGCTGTTCCTTCAAGATGTTCCTTAACCGTCTGAGCGCGAGCACCATCTTCTGTAATATGTGCTAAAGAACTTTTACTCTCATCAAAATTCATGATTTAATCATTTCTCCTACATAGTTAAGTATATTTTAACATTTCTTATCGCTTTATACTTTCCAAAATTATTTATCTTTTTTTGTACAATTTTCCATAATCTTCAGAATTTTCTTATATACAAACCAACTATTGCAACTACAAATTTCTTCCAACAAACTCATCCATTTTCTCTTACACAGCCAATAGCCAGCGTGAAGCAGCATCTCTCCGCAGGTGAATTTGGAGGGGGCTTAGTAACTCTAAGACGGGGGAAATCCGCGTTATGAAGAAAAATAGCAACCTGTCTGAGCGGAGTCTGCGACGGAGCGAGTTTTGCATTTTTCTTCATGCTTTTAGCGGATTCCCCCCACCTTAGAGTTACTTAGCCCCCGGAACTGAACCTGCAGAGAGATGCTGCTTCGCGCGTCCCTTATTGTTTGTGTACGTCCCACGACAACAAACTTCCCCCAAATACTTACAAAAACCTCTTGACTTTCAAAACAAACAGCGTTAAAATTGCTTTAGCTTTTTAAACAGCTAAACCTATAACGCATAAATTCAACGAAGGGAACCAGTAAAAACAGTCCCCCTGTCCTCAGAGAACTGCAGTCCGGTGAAATGCAGTGACAGACCTGTTTCGAATATCATCCCCGAGAAGGAAAGCCGAACCCTTGAATACAGCCATCACAGATATCGCCGTATTCACAGTAAGCTTCCCCGGCCGCCCCCCGTTACAGGAGCCGCGTATATCGGTACGTTGCAGAATCGTACTTGTTTCAAAGGTGAAACAGGGTGGTTACGGAATATCATATGTCCGTCCCTGCGTGGGGCGGACTTTTTTTATGTTATAGGAAATTACTCCATAATATTCCCATAACATAAAAAAGCCCTGACACACGAGACATACTTTCTTTTCCAGGCTGTCGATCTGAAACCGAAACACTACTTCTGTTTTTCGCAGACAACAGAATTCACCACAGATGAAAAATGTAACTAATTACATATTATAACCATTACATTCCATCTGCCTTGAATCTGCTCCAAATTCCGAAAAACAGCAGCAAATTTTTTGAGAGGAGTAGAGAGCATGAAAATCTACAAAAAAATCATGAACGCACTGGCTGCAGTAGAAAAGATCGTCCTTGTGATCTCCACACTGCTGATCCTGGTGCTGACTGTGGGAAACGTATTTTCCCGTAAAGTCATCCACCGTTCCTGGTCCTTCACAGAAGAACTTGTAGTAGCGGTATTCGTACTCATCACCCTGCTGGCAGCCGCACTGGCCTGCCGCGAAGGAGAACTGGTCAGCCTGACACTGGTCACAGACCGTCTTCCAAAGAAACTGAAGAAACCATCCGTGATCCTGATCACAGTCCTGAGCATCATCTTCAGCGTCATCCTTTTCAAATACGGAATGGACAAGGTAATCACTCAGCTTCAGAATGGAAAAAGAACCTTCGTATTAAACTGGCCTGAATGGATCTTCTGGTCCTTCGTACCCATCGGTGCAGGATGCATGATCCTTCACTTCATTGAATTCTGTCTGGACTTCTGCTGCAAAACCGACAGTGCCAAAAATACCGACAACAGCACAAAAAGTAACATGAACACAATCACAACAGACAAAAAGGAGGCCAAATAAATGATCAGTGCAATCTTATTTATCTCCTTCTTCATATTCCTGATCCTGGGTGTACCCATCGGAATCTGCCTCGGACTTTCCTCCGTATGCGCAATCCTCTACTCCGGTACATCCCTGACGATCGTAGCAACAAACATGTATTCAGGAATCAGCAAATTCCTGCTCCTGGCAATCCCATTCTTCGTACTGTCAGGAAACATCATGGCAAAAGCCGGTATCTCCAAACGACTGATCAAATTCGTTGATACCTGCGTAGGCCACAAAAAAGGCGGTATCGCCATCGTATGTGTTATCGTAGCCTGCTTCTTCGGCGCCATCTCCGGTTCCGGCCCTGCAACTGTTGCAGCTCTTGGCGCCGTACTGATCCCTGCAATGGTAGAACAGGGCGGTTTCTCCGCACCATTCTCCACAGCACTGATGGCAACCTCAAGCTCCATCGCCATTGTCATCCCGCCAAGTATCGCCTTCGTTGTATATGCCTCCATCACAGGCACATCCATCGCAGATATGTTCATGGCAGGTATCGTACCAGGTCTTCTTATGGGCGTGGCACTGGTAATCGTAGTAATGCTGGAAGCAAAGAAACACAACATCAAACCATCCAGAGAAAAAGCCTCAGGCAAAGAACGCTGGGACGCTTTTAAAGATGCTTTCTGGGGATTCCTGATGCCGGTCATCATTCTGGGCGGTATCTACGGCGGTATCTTCACACCAACAGAAGCAGCAGCCGTATCCGTTGTATACGGACTCTTCGTAGGTATGGTCATCTACCGCGAAGTTTCCTTCCGCGATATGTTTGACATTCTGGTAGACTCAGCAAAGACAACCGGCGGTATCATGCTCATCGTAGCAAGTGCCTCTCTGTTCTCCTTTGTATGTACCAAATTCGGTATTGCAGATGCCGCCTCCAATTTACTTGGAAGCATCGCACATAACCAGTTTACCTTCCTGCTGATTGTAAATATCATCTTCCTGATCGCAGGATGCTTCATCGATGCAAACTCCGCTATGTACATCTTCATCCCGATTATGCTTCCTGTATGTAAGGCTCTTGGATACGATATAGTAGCATTCGGTGTTATGGCAACTGTAAACCTTGCAATCGGACAGGTAACTCCTCCTGTAGGCGTAAACCTTTTCGTAGCAATCAGCATCAAGATCAAAAAAGGTCTGGAAGTTACTCTGCAGGAGATCTCAAGGGCAGTTGTGCCAATGATCGTAGCCTGCGTTGCAGTTCTTCTGATCGTTACATACATCCCGATCACCTCCACTTTCCTTCCAAAAGCTCTTGCAAAAGAAGGCTCCTACACAGGTGATCAGTCCTCCGCTTCCTCTGACACAGCTTCCAAGGAGGCAGGAGACGGCAATAACTCCTTTGACACAATCGCAGATTACAGCGACCTTGACTGGCCGGAAATGACCTGGAACTTCGCATGCTCCACTACTGAGACAAGTACATGGGCTGACGGCGGACGTAAGTTCGGTGAACTGATGGAAAAAGCCACAGGTGGCAAAGTCAAAGTCAACATTTACGCTGCTGACCAGCTTACAAACGGCAACCAGTCCGAAGGTATTCAGGCTCTGATGAATGGGGACCCGGTTCAGATCTCCATGCACTCCAACCTGATCTACTCTGCATTTGATCCACGTTTCAACGTTGTTTCTCTTCCGTTCGTCTATGATTCTTATGACGATGCAGATGCGAAATTCGATGGCGAAGCAGGTGCAAAGCTGAAAGAAATCCTCAGTGAGTACGGACTCCACTGCATGGGTATTGCAGAGAACGGTTTCCGCGAAATCACAAACAGCAAACATGAGATTAAATCTGTAGACGATATGAAGAACCTGAAGGTTCGTGTAGCAGGCTCCAACCTTCTGATGGAATGCTACAAGAGATGGGGCGCTGATGCCACAAACATGAACTGGTCTGAAACTTACACAGCACTTCAGCAGAACACAGTAGAAGGTCAGGAGAATCCGCTTCCCGCTATCGACGCTGCAAGTGTTCAGGAGGTTCAGCCTTACTGTTCTATGTGGGATGCAATTTATGACTGCCTGTTCTTCTGTATCAACGAAGACATCTACAACAGTCTCACACCACAACAGCAGAAAGTTGTTGACGAGGCAGGACAGAAAGCAGTTGAATATGAGCGTTACATCAACCGTTCCGGAGATGACGAGATCAAAGAACGCTGGGCAAGCCAGAACGGTGTAACAATCACAGAAAGAGAAGACATGGACATCGACTCCTTCAAAGAAGCAGTTGACGGTATCGATGACTGGTTTGTAAACGAACTGAAGAGCCAGGGCTATGACGATGCCCAGGATCTGGTTGATCTTTTCACAAAGGACTCCTTCAACACAGTGGAAGATTACAGTAATCTGGACTGGCCGGAAACAACCTGGAACTTCGCATGCTCCACTACTGAGACAAGTACCTGGGCTGACGGCGGACGTAAGTTCGGTGAACTGATGGAAAAAGCTACAGGCGGAAAGGTTAAAGTCAATATTTATGCAGCTGACCAGCTTACAAACGGCAACCAGTCCGAAGGTATTCAGGCTCTGATGAATGGGGACCCGGTTCAGATCTCCATGCACTCCAACCTGATCTACTCTGCATTTGATCCACGTTTCAACGTTGTTTCTCTTCCATTCGTCTATGATTCTTACGACGATGCAGATGCGAAATTCGATGGCGAAGCTGGTGAAAAACTGAAAGAAATCCTTGGCGAATACGGACTCCACTGCATGGGTATTGCAGAGAACGGTTTCCGCGAGATCACAAACAGCAAACATGAAATCAAATCTGTAGATGATATGAAGAACCTGAAGGTCCGTGTAGCAGGTTCCAACCTTCTGATGGAATGCTACAAGAGATGGGGTGCTGATGCCACAAACATGAACTGGTCAGAAACTTACACAGCACTTCAGCAGAACACGGTTGAAGGTGAGGAAAATCCACTTCCTGCTATTGACGCAGCAAGCGTTCAGGAGGTTCAGCCTTACTGTTCCATGTGGGATGCAATTTATGACTGTCTGTTCTTCTGCATCAATCAGGATATCTACGACGGCCTCACACCACAACAGCAGGCAGTTGTTGATGAATGCGGTCAGAAGGCAGTTGAATACGAACGTTACATCAACCGTTCCAGCGACAATGAGATTAAAGAACGCTGGGAATCCAAAAACGGCGTAACCTTCACAGAGAAAGCTGATATGGATATCGATTCCTTCAAGAAAGCTGTAGACGGCGTAGACGACTGGTTCGTAAATGAGCTGAAGAGCCAGGGCTACGAAGACGGCCAGGATCTGGTTGATCTGTTTACCAAATAATCCTTACGGTTACAAAACTCCATAAAAATAAATGAACAGGGTATGAAGTTTCATCAGATTACGATGAACTTCATACCCTGTTTTGTTTTTAATAATATAGAACGTAAAGTACTTGATATCTTCTATTTTTCACGTTATACTGAACAAGTATAATTGAACAGACCCGGATGCGAAGTTTCGACCCCTGCCCTCCAGTTTCACGAAAGGAGGGTGATGCCCGATGAACACAATGGAAGTCCTTACTTTATTGTTAGTAATTTTTACGGCATTGACTTACATAGATCAACATAAAAAGAAATAAGCATCCCACCGCCCAAAGTTGGATGCTTAATTTCTTTACTCATTAATTATACCGAGGGCAACCGGAACACGCTTCCGGTCATCTTCTAAGTAGATTATACAATGGGGCACCTGATTTTTCAAGTGCCCTTTTTGTAAAGTAAAATGGACATTCGCAATCCGCTTCGCTACTTGCTCATGAACGCAGTCACTCCGCGACCTGCGTTCAAATCTCAGATCTTCAGGTAAGACTTGATTTTCTCCTCCTGCAGCTCTTCCCCAATCACAATCAGAACCTCCTGCCCCACATGAAGCGGACGGATTGTGATTTCATTCCTGGTAGCATTTAATTCAATCCACTGCTCTCCATCACTCTCTGTCCGGACAGATAGTCCAGAGCTGTCTTTACTATCACTGTCTACTCTCATAAATCCCTTCATCCGGAACACACGCCCGCATTCAGGATCAGACAGAATCTTCTCAGCTGCTTCCCTCAGCTCCTTCTCAGTCATCTTCACATTCATAAAGTACAGAGAAGTAAACGCATCCTCTGCCTCAAACTCCGGTTTCCTGTAGCTTGCCATCACATATCCACAGGATGCGATCCAATCAAAGTCCTCTTTCGACATCTCATCCCAATTCTTGTGGATAACATTAGCAGTATCCACACCATTTATTTCACAATGAAATCTCCTGCTGCAGTGAACCTTCTCCAGTGCCTGATTCACATGCTCAATCGTGCCCTGGATTTCCTCAAACGATGCATCCTGGCTCTTGCTCATCACAATACATCCCGCATCTGCCACCTCCGAAGCCAGAATAAAATCCGCCTCCTCCGACAGATCACGCTCCAGCTTCGAATCCACGATCCCGATCACATTCCCAATCTGATACCAGCGGTTCAACGGCTCCTCATGAAGAATATCAAAGAACTCATCCACATCAAAAATCCCCGACGGCTCCACGATCACCCGGTCATAACCGCACATCCCCATAGCGATCAGCTTAGTCTTAAATCTCCTCCTGTGACAGTCCTTATCACACCCGCCCGAAATCATCTCCAGCTCACAGTTCTCTCCCATCAGATCCTGAAGAAGCATCATATCCACATTCACAGCCCCGTAATCATTCTCCAGAATCCCAATATTATTACCGGCATCCATCAGATACTGCGCATACTTCCTGATAAACGTGGTCTTCCCTGAACCAAGGAAACCGGTGATCAAATCTACCTTTACCATTTACTGTCTCTCCTTTGCTGTATTATTTTCCTGTTCTTATCTGTTAAGTGAAACTTCATCATTTATCATCCATGAACCACTGCGGTTATTCCCTTCTCTTACAAGAATCCCCCTCTGCTGAAATGGTGCCATTAGTGCCATAATTGCTGTCACCATTGGCACCATTGCCCTGATCCGGAGAATAATTGTCGTCCAACAACACAATAGTCGTGTTCACACACCCATTATATACATTCTGCAAATCCAAACGCAACTACTTTATCACATATAGCATATGCAAAACTCCTTCCGGGCACTGATATGCTTCAGCAGAATGCACAGAAAAAGGCACTGCCCGCGAGACAGGATACCCTTTCCGCAGACAATGCCCTTCTTATTTTATTCCACTGTTCTATTTCTTCTTTTTGCGTACAACCACAAATCCAACCACCGCTGCAGCCACAGCCAGAACCACGATCCACATCACGATCGGTGTGTTATCCCCTGTCTTAACCTTATGCGGAATTGATGGACCACCAGGAACATCCGGTGTCACTCCCGGTGTCACTCCCGGTGTAGTCGTAACCACTGTGTTGGTGATCGTTATAGACTTCTCAACCTCAGTACCTGTGAAGCTTACATTACCCTCACCACTTACCGCAAAACCAAAGGTACTCTTATTAACCGGATTACCCTCTGCGTCAGACTCAAAGACTCTGTAGGTATGAACCACATCCTTATCCGAAATATCTGCCACCTGGAAAAGAACCGTAACCGTATCATTCTGCTTCAGCTCAGTCGTGATCACCGTGGTCTCCTCACCGGTCGCAGGATCCACCTCATTCACAGTTGCATAGAAAGTCTGATCCGAAGTAGTCACAACACCATCCTTCAGAACCTTCTTCTCAATATTCAACTGTCTCTCCATGTAGAAGCCATCCGGAATCTTAACATAAATATTATCTACCACAGCCTCCTGCGTATCGAAATGATCCGCAGACGGGTCAAAGGTAATGCTTGTAGAATCCTCTCCGTTTACCTGGATCATACAGTTCACTTCCACGCCTGTATCATCCACGAAGCTGTCATCCAATGGCCTTGGATTACCCTGTGCATCAGTCTCACGCAGATAATAAGTACCTGTGGGCAGATCCGAATAATCCACGCTTCCACTGTTCTGCCCCTGAATATGTATCGACTTCACATCCCCGTAAGGAATCGTCGCAGACTCATCAAGGAAAAGCCTTACATAATAAGTGGCATCTGCAGCACAGATATCCACGAAATCCATGGTATCATTATCAATAGCCTGAAGCTTCTTGGTAACCGTCAGACTTCCATTCTTGGACTTATCTGTCTTCTCTGCCTTAGGAAAAGCCTGCACATCATACTCAAACTTCTTCCCGTCCTCTGTATAAGGCACGGAAACCAGCATAGGAGAAACCCTGCACTCATCAATCGCACCGGTCTGCACCAGCAGATAAACACCCTTTGGCAGAGAACCAAAGAACAGCTTTCCCTCCCCGTCAGTCACTCCTGTGAGAGGCACGATCCCCACACCGCCAACCTTATTGGCAAGAACCTTCGAAGCATTCTCCGCATCCGCCGCAGTCTTCAGATTATTCAGATCCACACCTGCACCTGCAAGAGAAGATGCCAGATGGAAATACACCACCGGCTCTGTGTCCATATCTGCCACCTGATACAAGGCAAGGGGCACACCGGTCAGAGGAACCTGCTCTCCATCCTCCGTAACCGCCAGAGTCAGTGACAGGCTTCCGGTAGTCCTTCCGCTGTCCTCCGCTGCAAAAGCTCCCTGCACCATGCTCAGGAGCAGCATCACCGACATACATACCGCAGCCAGAACCCTGAGCCATTTTCTTTTCAAAAACTTTTCCTTCATATCCTACCAAGCCTCCATTATCTCTGTTGGTTTCTCCGCTTCCTGCGGCGTTTAATGACAATTACAATAATGATGATAAGCAGTATCAGAACTCCCGTCCCACCGGCGATCATCAGCCTGATATCTGTCTTCTTCGTCTGTACTTTCTTCTGCTCTTCTTCCACCTTCTTCTCCACATACTTCGTGCGGTGTCCCCGCACCAGAAGACGGTGGGTATTGATCCCATATGGAGTACAGGTAACCAGCGTACACAGATCCTTCCCTTCCTCAATCTCCAGATCCGACATCTCCTCAGGAAGGACTACCTTAATCTGATCTACCTCATAGGCAAGCTTCCTGCCAAGAATATTCAGGATAAAAATATCTCCTTCTTCCATCTGGTCCAGATCCGTAAACAGTCTCGCACTCGGCAGCCCCCTGTGCCCGGAAAGCACACAGTGGGTACTCTTACCACCCACAGGAAGAGAACTCCCCTCCAGATGCCCAATAGCGATCTGCAGAGCCCCCTCATCTGTCCCATGATAAATAGGAAGGGAACAGTCAATCTTCGGAACTTCTATATAACCCATGATCCCGGTTCCGGAAACATCCAGAAGGCTTTCATATTTCTTCTTATCCTTCTTCGAAAGTTTCCAGTGATCGGATTTCTTCAAAAGACTTTTATTATACTTTCTGGCTGCTTTCAGCATCTCCTTGTTCTGGGAATCATCCAGTTTCTCCACCTGCTTCGTATAGGTTGCAATAGCGCGGGACTGATGCGCCCTGTTCCACAGGTTACTTACCGTAGGATACAGGAGGAAACCAAGTCCTGCCAGAAAAATAAGTGCGATAATGATCGTTGATATATGTTTTTTCTTCATTCTTTTATCTCTTCCTGCGACCACTTACAAAGATGCCAGCCAACAAAATAAGCAGGACAGGAACGGCAATACATGCAGCCACAATTCTGTTGTCCACCTGCATGGCATCTGCTGTTACACGAACAGCTTCCGCTTCTTCACGGTTGGCTACACGATGACCGCGCACCAGAAGACGGTGGGTATTGATTCCATAAGGAGTACAGGTGACCAGTGTACAGAGATCTTTGCCCTCTTCGATCTTCAGGTCATCCACTTCGTCCGGAAGAACGATGCGGATCTGATCTACTTCATAGGTCAGCGTCTGATCCAGGGTACGGATCATGAATATGTCCCCCTCTTCCAGCTTGTCCAGATTGGAAAAGAGCTTGGCACTGGGAAGTCCTCTGTGTCCGGAAAGAACACAGTGAGTATTGACACCGCCTACTGGAAGGGAGCTCCCTTCGATGTGACCAATGGCAATCTGAAGGACACCTTCATCTGTGCCGTGATAGATGGAAAGAGAACACTTAATCTTCGGAATTTCGATATAGCTCATGATCCCGGTTCCGGAAACATTCAGCAGGTTATTGTATTCCTTCTTCTCTTTCTTCTTCAGCCCCAGACCATGTCCGGTCTCGAAAAGTTTCTCATTATACTCCTGGGCTGCATTCCACATTTCCTCATAGTCCTGTTCATCCATCTCAGCCACCGAATCCGCGTATGTCGCGATTGCCTGTGACTGATGCAGGGAATTCCAGTAATCACTGATTGTTGGATATAACAGCACGGAGAGACCCACGAAAAATACAAGCACTAATACAATTGTAGATAAATTCTTTTTTTTCATGTGCATCTCCCTGTTGTCACTTTTTATCCCCAAAGGGACAGGAATGACTTCCTGCTCCTTTGAAGGGTTGGTATTACTTTATCATTTTATCTTTATGTACGTTTTGCGCGATTAGCGGTTAGCACTCATACGTTTCTTAGTAACAAGAAGAACGCCTGCGCCAAGCATAAGGATTACACCAACTACGTAGAAGATTGTGGTACCGATGCCACCGGTAGATGGAAGAGTAGAACCGGATTTGTTAACTACATCAGAAGTTAAAGAACCTTCTTTCTTATCTGCTACGAGTGTAATTTCTCCTTCAACTTTGTTACCACTCAAGCTAGTAAGAACATCATCTCGCTTCTGTGTAGTCCATACAATGTCATGTGCAGCAGTTACTTTAAATGTGATCGGAGCAATTGTATTATATCCACTAGGTGTTGTTGTCTCTGTTAATACGTAATCGCCATCATCTAATCCACTAAATGTAAATTTTGTTCCCGCTGTATTCTTAACAACAGCAATATCTTTTGTTGAGCCATCTTTCAACTTTTTACTCAGAGTAAACTCTGCACCTGACAATGGCGCATTATTGTTATCGCCATCAACCTTGTTAATAACTACTTTATAAGTAAATACTATAACGTTATCCCAAGGTGTGCTTCCTTTTCCACCCTGACTGTCATTTGGATTGTTCGAATATTCAAGTTTTGCCTTATTGACATTTCCTTCTTCTCCAAGTACAGCATTACTATTTAAAGTAGACTTATAGTCCACCGTAATTACCGAACCTGCATGAACACTACCAATAGTTTTCAAATCCGCAAATACGACTTCAAAAGTACACTTATCTGTATTACTTGTTTTTAATTTATAAAGATTTGACGCAATTTTAGCACCATCTACGCTCACTTCAACTGTACTTTCGTCAAATGTCAATCCTTTCTCTTCTACATCATGGAATGCAAAATAATATTCATCATACTCACTATAATCTGAAGCTACCGTACCTTTTAACTGGAATGGAATTTTATCGCCAATATCATAATCTGCTGAATCCTGCCAATCACTATATTCAATATCCGTTGTATCATTAATATCTTTTATTTTTTTCTCAAATTCTGGTTTTGCAGCTTTGTTATTAATTGTTTGATTTTTAGTTACCTGAAGAATATAACGTGAGATGGCTTCTCCATCAGCCACATCACTGTTCAAAATCACATAATAACCTGGTGCCAAATTGGTAATTTGAGCCGCACCACCTGAAGCGGTAACTTCTGTGCAATTATCATTAACCCTAGATGCAGCTAAGGAAGCAAAACTTTTTACTGCATCTGAATCATTATCTTCGCCTTCTAATTTTTTCGCAATCTCAGCAGCATCATCTGTTCCACCATATTCAAATGGAGTAACACCATCTCCCCATCTGACGTTAGAAAGTACATTGGTGGTTAAATCACCCTCAAATACCTGATAAGCTTTATATTTTCCCATTGCATTGTTAATTGTAATTGAATATGTGGCTGCTGTTGAAACATCAGACGCATAAGTAGTAACACCCATAGCAGATGCCATGGCTAAACTTAAACTAAGAGCTAAAACCTTTTTCGTTAATTTCATAACTCATTCCTCACTTTCTTTTATAAATATTTTCTTTTTTATTATTGTATTGAATACGCTTCGGCGTTTGAAATTTGCCTGAGAAGGAGGCTTATTTTTCCCTCCTTTCTCTGCGTTTACACCTCATCACGTATCCGCACATCAGTGATCCTGCCATTAAGGCCATTCCCACTGCTGTAAACCTGTTAGTACCGATTCCACCGGTTTCAGGAAGTTCATAGTCCTGACTGGTGGTTCTGGTATTCGTAACAATAACCTCTCCGGACTGAACATCATTATTTGTATAACTTACAGTATAGCCCGGAATATTGCTGACTTCCACTACTTTATAGTAATAAGGATTACCATTTGCATCCTCCTGAGCAAGGTTTTTCCATACATATTTCCAGTTATTGGAAGCATCCAGTATAACCTGATCAGGATTGTAGCTTTCATCAATTGACGAGCTATGTCCACATGGAGTATAGGTTACCTCAATAGGATTGCTTTCTGAGCCACCTTCTCCATAATTTCCCCACCATGCTGTATAGGTGATATTAATACTTACATCACTGCTAATCTCAGGAGTTACTATTACAGGTAATTTTTTCCAGGAGTCTATTTTATCACTTTCCCATTTTACTGTACATCCCGGTAAATCAAAGTTAAAGTGGCTTTCATCAGTTGACATATTCCATTTAATACGCATTGATGTTCCAGATTTTATCCAGACAGTCTCTGTTTTCTTCAATCCAGAAGCATCATAACAATTAACTGTTACTTTATTACCCGTCGGCGTCTGTGTTTCTCTCTGCAGCTTAACAGTTACACTCTCTGCACCCGGCTTAATAGCCACGCCTTCACTATTTAGCCATTTCTTCTCAACACCAACACTTGTGTAGTCATTTGTGATATAAATGGTATCTCCGTTTTGGGAAATTGTCCTGATATTATCTTTGTTGTTGCCTAATTCACCATTCTGTATCTCACCTGAAATTGAATTCCAGATATCATCTTTTGTTTTATTCTCCAGAGATACAATATAATATGGTTTATCAGATACCTCATATCCATCCTGTGTTTCTGTTTCTACAAGCTTATAGAGTACATCATGTTTTACAAGACTGTCTTCTTTGTCGCCGAGACTGATATCAATTCGGCCGTTTTTGTTAGTAGTTAAATCTGTTACTTTTCTCCAGTTCGGATTCTCATATTTGTAAAGCTCAAACTTAACTCCTGAAAGCAGTTTTGAGAAATCTCTGCTGTCTACTTTGAAAACAATAATGTGTTTGTTGGCATTCGCATAGGATGTTGATTCTTTTAAGGTAAAGGAATCTTCCTTGCTGGTATGGCTTCCCAATTTTGCTTCATTGCTTATTGGAATATCACCGGCAGTAGTTCCTCTGTCATACTGATAGGAATATTTCAGAACACAGGCCAATTCATCTGGAAGAGTAACTTTAAACTCACGTTTTCCGCTGGAGGAATCGTTATATTCGATCACATACCTTGAAGCATCGATTTCTGCGCCACATTTATCTTCCTTGGTGGCATCATATACATACAGTTTAACTGTACTGAGATCCAGATTGATAGCATTCAGTTTTCTTGCGTCATCTTTAAGTACGTCTTTTAATACCAGGGTATCACTTTCGTCATCCAGATCCTCAGCATTCGGATTTATAACAATACTGTAATCTACAATATCCTTCCGTATTTCTGCACCAGTTTGACTGTCCTTTTCAGTCCTCTGAGAACCCGTTTTTTCAATCACTTCATGATTCTTTTTGATATCTGTATCAGTACTTGCTTCACGATCACCCCATACTACCTTGTTAGTAAATGTGGCAGTTCCGGTTCCATCCAGCTTCGTATCATCTGTAATTTTAACAGCATAATAGATGGCAATTTTATTATCATTTTCTAAGTAGTAGCTGTTTTCCTTCAGAGTGATTGTAAGTACATTGCCATTTCCTACAGAAAATTCAGGGTCAGTAATATCTGTGTTAGTTCTCCAGACTGCATTACATGCTGCATTGGAATACAATGCATATCCACTGCCTTTTACAAACTCTGTTCCCTCCGGAAGTGTATCGGTCAGAATGATCGGGGTTTTCGGTCCGGTTCCACGATCTTCCGGATCAATCAGAATCCTGTAATAAATATATTTGCCCTCTCCCAGCTTCGCTTCTTTCTGTTCGCCGGAATATGCTCCGTTCCATTGGTAAGCAGTGTTCCACCACTTTTCATCAGGACGTGTGAGAGAACCCTCTACACCACTCTGTTTAATCAGTCTTACCGGATTTTTATAACTTACGTTTCCAGTTACTTCTTTATCTCCCAGTTTTCCGCTGTTATAGAACGTTTCTGTCTCACCCACTGGTATGTTTTCGATATTTCCTATTGTCTGATATTCAAACTCAATTAATTTACCGGCATACTTTTTATCTGAATTCGGATCAGCATTAAAGGTAATAATAAAACTCTTAACCTTGTCACTGTCATCTTTAACTACAGTTCCGGCAGCATTTTTATATATTATTGTATAAGAAAGCCAGCTTGAACAGTCTTTAAGTCTATCTGTCTGATCCCTCATCTGTCCATTATCATTTACCAGATATTTAATGTTAATACTCTTTTCAATTGCCTGCTGCAGTTCACTTTTGATGCCATAATGTTCAGAATCTAAGCTACCGTTTTTAATAGTATCTTCATAGGTAAATTTGCCTAAAGAATTAATAGCATTTCCAGGCAATGTTATACTGCTCTTCCAGGAAAATCTTCTGGTTTTTCCACCTTCTACAGCTTCCTGTCCAGTAGAAACCTTTGATATATCCCAGTCACGTTTTGTAACATTAACTGTTGCATCTGATGAATATCCTTTACCATCTTTGGTCAGCTCAGCTTTATTGTTTACGTTTCCCGCCTTATCCGGAGCATCTGTTTCATATACGATTTCAAATGTATGTTTACCATCTGAACCTTTCCCGAATGTATATGGCAAAGCAATCTCTTCTCCATTTAAAGTTGCTTTATAACCATCAGGTAATTTTTTGCCATCCAGAATATCACTCAATGTATAACCGTCTAAGCTGTCACCTTCACCATAGACTGTAATGGTCCATTTGATTTTTCCTGTATCTTCTGAATAACTTCCGTCTTTCTTGATCACCGGCTCAGAAACTCTGACCTGTACCCATTTACTCTTATCATTGGCAGATGCAGTATTCTCAACTATATTTGTGCCATCCGCCTGTCCCTCTCCTACTGCTGCTGAATAAGTAAGTTCATACCATTCACCAGCCTTTAATTCCGGAAGATCTCTAATCTCAAAAGAGGATTCAGCAGGTGCCTTGGTTTCGTTATAAACAACATTGCCACTTACTGTTTTGCCATCTTTGTCCTTTATTACAACATTCTTTTTATTATATGTCGCATTCTTCAGGTAATCTTTCACGGTAACAGTTTTCTTTGTACCATTTACGGTGGAAACTTTTACTTTATACTCTATTGTTTTTTGTCTTCGCTTAATGTTCCCTCTTTTGTGATATTGATATCACCGGTTTCAGGGGTTTCTTCTTCTTTCTTTATAATAATCGTACCGCCCTTACCACCAAAAATAATATCTTTATCAACTTTCGTGTTATCTGAACTGACAGTTCCTGAAAATCCTACATCACCATCAATTCTTGAACCATTATCAACAAAATCTTCATTAAATGTAATCTCAATCAGGCCAGTACTGCTGATGGTGTATGTACCAACTGCGCTTCCTTTACTATAAACAACACCGTTTAAATCTCCCTGCGGAAGCACACCGTCCGGAAGCTGATAGCTGATGACTCTGTTATCAGCATTCAGAATACCTGCCGGTATATCATATTTTATATCTGTTTTTATCTGATCACCATCATTAAATTCTGTTGCTTCTTTCCACTCACCATTTACAATTTTCTTAACAACTGCCTTTGTAATATACTGTCCGAAATCAACACCTGAATTCGCAGCCATAACACTTACATCTTGCTCTATAGAAAGCAGCATAAAATTTGCTTCTTCTATACTTTCTTCATTTTCTGTATCTTTATCATCCTCTATGCTATTTTCTTCTTCTGGTTTTTCTACATTACACCAACTTATTTCAGTAAAGTCGATTATTTCTTCATTCTTTTTTTCTTTATCTTCTGGTGTTTTTGTCGGAGTCGGAGTTGTCTCCGGTGTCTCGGTCACTTCCGGTGTAGGAGTTACTTCTATATTATTAGCAGTATCATCCTTCTTACCATCGTCTTCCTTAACATCCTCATCCTGAGTTTTATTCTCATCCGCCTTATCATCTGCTACATCGTCTGCTTTGTTCTCCGGCTCCTGGGTCGGTTCTTCTGTCACTTCCGGTGTTGCCTCAGGCGCCTGAGTCGGCTGGGCTTCCGGTGTTACTTCCGGTTCTTTGGTCGGTTCCGGTGTCGGGGTTGCCAGCGCGGGGTTTTCAGGAATGGAGACGTAGCCTTTGATGGTTTCGCTTCCTATATTATAGGTGTTGTTTCTGACTGCTTTGTCGGCGTCGCCTACGATGGCGGTCAGGGTGCTGTCGCTTACGGAGGTTACGATTCCGGCGTGGTCGGCGCTGCCGTTGCTGTCTGTGTCCAGAAGGAGCAGGTCGCCGGTTTTCGGTGTGTAGCCATCAGGAATTGTATAGTTCCATGCGCTGCAGTCGCTGTTCTGAGGTACTGCGCTCGTTGGTACTCCTGCGTAGCTTAAGCAGAAGTCTGCGAACTGGGCGGACCAGTTATCGCGGTATGGATCGTTTGCCCATGCGCCGTAGCGGGTGTAGCCGTGGATGGTCTGTCCGTCCTCTGCCACTGCGTAGTTGGCTGTGCTCTCTGTGTATCCGCTCTGGGTTTTGGCGATGGCTGCAAGGTCTGCACCCCAGTTGCCTGTGAGTGTGACACTGCTTACAGTTCTCTGCCATACATTGCCGTCTTCTACATCTGCGTTCGGGTCGGAGTAGCAGGCAAGGATGTGTTTGTGTTCTTCTTTGCCGCAGACAAGTTCTTTCTTATAACAGTCGTCTGTGTGCTTATGTCCATCGTTCTCTTCCTGTCCGCAGATGAGTTCTCTCTTTGTCTCGTAGCACTCTTCTGTGTGGTGATGGGCACCCTCTCCTTCTTCTTTGCCACAGGTAAGTTTTCTCTCGGTTGTGTAGCATCCGTCGATGTCATTATGTACGTGGTCGGGATCTGTATTTGTGCAGGTCAGGACCTTTTCTTCTGTGTAGCAGTCGTCTGTGTGATGATGTCCGTCGGATTCGGGCGTTGTACAGACAAGAACCGGTTCTTCCCGGTAACATTCATCCGTATGATGATGTGCACCTTCTCCTTCTTCTTTGCCGCAGATCAGCTTCTTCTCATAGCAGTCCTCTGTATGTGTATGTTCTTCTTTTCCACAGTGAGGTGTTCCTTCTGCCGTAAGTGCCGGAAGAATCAGTGCATATACAGTACAGAAAACTACCATGCAGGCAAGGATGCTGACTATGCCTTTCCAGCGTTTATGTCTGTTATTCTTATGTTTCAGGTTTGCTGTCTGCTGAGACAGAGACTCTTTCATATTCCTCTTCCTCCCTCTTTATTATTCTGTACAGTTTTGTACTTATCAGAAAATACGGTGTCATTTCTATGAAACCGTGCCAAATGTTTTCAACGGCCATATGCTGAATACAATCTTGCCGACGATCTGTTCCTCTGCCACGGGACCTACGGCTGTATTTCGGCTGTCCACAGATGTGGAACGGTGGTCTCCCATTACGAAATAACGTCCGTCCGGTACCTGATAGGGGAGCTTGATGTTGCAGTCTCCCAGAGCTTTCTCTCCTTCTCTCAGGTATGGCTCATCCAGAAGCTTATCGTCTACGTAGACGTTTCCGTCTTCGTCAATATTGACCCAGCTTCCCGGTCCTGCGATGAGACGCTTCACCAGGATCTTGTTGTTATAATAGAAGGCAATTACATCGCCCTGTCTGAATTCCGAACCTTTCAGTGAAACTACGATCTGACCTTCCCGCAGTGTGGGGGTCATGGAGCTTCCGTAGATCTGAAGCACCGGCAGGAGCAGTACAGCGATCAGAACTGCCGCAGCCGCCACTGTGATCAGTGTGTAAATGGTGTTTCTGAGTACCTGGAAATACCGTTTCTGATATTTCTTACGGTTTACTTCCTTTTCCAGCAGTTCCACCGAAGGCATAGAAGTGATCTCTCTTCTCTTCTTATTCTGCTTCATTCTCTGTCTCTCCGTTCTGTGAAATCTCCGACCGGATTCGGATATTCTCCAGATACTGGTCTGCTGCCTGCTGTGCAGCTTCGAATACTTTATTCAGTTTCAGTGACGCTTCTGCGATGGAACCTGCTTCCTGTTCCATGATCCTGCGGTCACTGAGCTGGTTCTTAACTGTCTCCAGTTCTTTCTGAAGTCTCTCTACTTCTCTGCTCTGTTCCAGAAGCATTTCCAGTAAATCCATACGGCTTAAACGCCGTAATTCCTTTTCCGTCATTGCTGTATAGTCCTTCCTGTCATTTCCCATGTAACAAAAGCATTACAGAATTTTAATTTTTTTGAAATAAAAAAAAGTTGCAATTATCCCCCTTAAGAAATAATTGCAACCGAACTACCTTTTTCACTGAGTATGCCATCCTTCAGGCTTACTCTTTACGTTCCTTAAGGCTCCTAGCTTTGCGCCCCTGACTCTCATCAGGTTTGCCCCTCATATTTCCTATATTTTACCATATACTGTTTTACCCGTCCAGATTTTTTGTTTCGTCTATTTAAACAATTTTTTTCTCCACTTTGCCGAAATTTTTCGTTAAATATATTACATTTCGTCTTTATTGTGAAAGATGAGCAGCAGAAATATGCATAGCCTGTCCGTGGATATCTGTCCCTCTGTATATCCTATGCAGCACGCACAAAAAAAAGACCGCAATTATTCATATCCTGAAATAATTGCGGTCAAAACTTTCCTTAAAAAGTCCCTGATCCTCAAAATATTTTGCCGGTGTTTTATGAGAGTTCCAGCTTACCGGTATATAGCTGATAATAAGTTCCCTTTAACTTAATCAGGTCTTCGTGGTCGCCTCGCTCTATGATCTTGCCGTGGTCCAGTACGATGATTGCATCGCTGTTGCGGATAGTGGAGAGTCGATGAGCGATTACGAATACGGTACGGCCTTTCATCAGGTTATCCATACCTTTCTGTACGATGCTCTCTGTACGGGTATCGATACTTGAGGTTGCTTCATCCAGGATCAGTACCGGCGGGTTGGCTACTGCTGCCCTGGCAATGGACAGAAGCTGTCTCTGTCCCTGGGACAGTTCTTCGCCGTCTCCGCTTAACATGGTATCATAACCCTTTGGAAGCATCTTGATGAACTGGTCAGCATGAGCCAGTCTTGCTGCCTCATATACTTCCTCATCTGTGGCATCCAGTTTTCCGTAGCGGATATTTTCCCGGATGGTTCCTGTGAACAGGTGGGTATCCTGAAGTACGATTCCCAGTGAATGTCTCAGGTCATCCTTTTTGATCTTGGTGATATTGATTCCGTCATAGCGGATCTTACCCTCCTGAATATCGTAAAAACGGTTGATCAGGTTGGTGATAGTTGTTTTTCCAGCACCTGTGGAGCCTACGAAAGCCAGCTTCTGACCGGGCTTTGCAAAGAGGCTGATATCCTGAAGGATTACTTTATCCGGATTATAGCCGAAGGTTACATCCTCGAAACGGACATCTCCTGTAAGTTCTGTATAGGTTACGGAACCATCTGCAGAATGAGGATGCTTCCATGCCCACATGCCGGTTCTTTCTTTGCATTCTGTAATATTTCCCTGGGCATCTTTTTTCGCATTAACAAGCTCTACATAACCTTCATCTTCTTCCGGCTTCTCATCGATCAGGTTGAAGATTCGTTCAGCACCTGCAAGCGCCATGACAATGGCATTGAACTGCTGTGCCACCTGCATGAAGGGCTGGGTAAAGCTCTTTGTGAACTGCAGATAGGAAGCCATAACACCCAGCGTGATGCCGCCTACTCCTGCTACAGAGAGAAGTCCTCCCAGAACTGCTGTGAGCACGAACTGTAAGTTACCGATGTTTCCAATCACAGGACCCATCATGTTGGCATATTTGTTGGCGTTGGCGGAGCTTTCAAAGAGAGCTTCGTTCAGACGGTCAAATTCCTGTTCGGATTTTGCTTCATGGTTAAATACCTTAACTACCCTCTGACCGTTCATACGCTCTTCCACAAATCCGGTCACATCTGCCAGAGATACCTGCTGTTTGATGAAATACTTACCGCTGTTTGCCCCGATCTTGCCGGTCACTGCCAGCATAATGAAGATAACCGCCACAGCCAGAATGGTCAGCAGGGGGCTGAGCATCAGCATGGAGATAAAGGTTACGATAATGGTGAACAATGCCATCAGTCCCTGAGGGATTGCCTGGCTGATCATCTGTCTCAGTGTATCTGTATCATTGGTATAGAGACTCATGATGGAGCCGTTGGTATTCTGGTCGAAGTAACGGATAGGCAGAGTCTGCATGTGCTCAAACATATCGTCACGGATGCGCTTGAGCACGCCCTGTCCGATGAATACCATCATTCTGCTGTAAATAAAGGTTGCGATCACCCCTACTGCAAAGATGCAGCCCAGAACTGCCATTGCCTTGTACAGCTCTGCATAATTGGGGTCTGTCTGTCCGATCAGCGGGATAATATAATCATCCAGCAGATATTTCAGGGACAGGGATACGGAAATGCTGGCTACTGCACTGAGAAAAATGCAGATAAATACCAGTATCAGCCGCAGCTTATAGGTTTCGGTTATATATTTCAGAAGTCTTTTGGCAGTTTTGATGGTGTTCTGGTCTACTTTTTTCTTCTTATTCATCTTCTCCGCCTCCTTTGACCTGTGATTCATATACTTCTCTGTAAATCTCATTGGTTTTCAGTAATTCTTCGGAGGTTCCTACTCCTGCGATCTTACCGTCATCCAGTACAATGATCTGATCTGCATCTTCAATAGAAGAAACTCGCTGTGCAATGATCAGCTTGGTGGTATCCGGGATTTCCTCGCGGAAAGCCTTACGGATCAGGGCATCTGTCCTGGTATCTACCGCACTGGTGGAATCATCCAGAATCAGGATCTTTGGCTTCTTCAGCAGGGCTCTGGCAATACACAGACGCTGCTTCTGTCCGCCGGATACATTGTTTCCGCCCTGAACGATCATAGTGTTGTAGCCATCCGGAAATTCGTTGACGAATCCGTCTGCCTGTGCCAGGCGGCAGACTCTCTGAACCTCTTCGTCGCTGGCATGTTCATCGCCCCAGCGGATGTTTTCATAAATGCTGCCTGAGAAAAGCACGTTCTTCTGGAGAACCATGGATACCTGGTCACGAAGCGCTTCCAGATTGTACTCTCGCACATCAACGCCTCCTACCTTTACACTTCCCCCTGTAACATCATAGAGTCTGGGGATCATCTGTACCAGTGTAGACTTGGCGCTTCCGGTACCGCCGATGATTCCTACGGTCTGGCCGGATTTAATATGAAGATTAATATCCTTCAGGGAAAGGTTGCCACCTTCTCCTCCGTAGCTGAAGTCCACATGGTCGAAGTCTATGGAGCCGTCTGCCACATTTTTCACTGCATCAGCCTGATCCTGCATTTCCGGAACCTCATCCAGAACTCCTACGATTCGGTCTGTGGATGCCTCGGCTATCATGATCATAACAAATACGAAAGTTACCATCATCAGGGAGCCGATGATCTGCAGAGCATAGACGATCACACTGGTAAGCTCTCCTACCTCCATGGTGCCGCCTACGATGGATCTGCCGCCGATAGCTACCAGAATCAGCACTACTGTATACATGGTAAACTGCATAACTGGGGCATTCCATGCCACGATCTTCTCTGCTTTGGTGAAAAGATTATAGACATATCTGGAAATCCCATGGAATTTCTCGATCTCATAGTCCTCACGCACGAAAGCCTTTACCACACGGGAGGCGTTTACATTTTCCTGTACGGAGTTGTTCAGCACATCATACTCATCAAATACTTTGATAAAATGAGGGTGGGCTGCCTTTGCAATAAAAATCAGAGTTCCACCCAGAAATGGTATGGCAATGAGGAAAAGTATCGATGCCGGTTTGCTGATGGTCAGTGTCATGATCCATGACAGAATGATCATAAACGGTGCCCTGGCCAGCAGACGGATACTCATCATATATGCCTGCTGCACGTTGGTAATGTCTGTGGTCATTCGTGTAACCAGTCCTGAGGTGGAAAAATGGTCGATATTTTTGAAGGAAAAATCCTGTACCTTGTAGAAAATATCATGTCTCAGGTTTTTGGCATAGCCTGCTGCTGCGTAGGCTGCCATGTTACCGGCCTGTACGCCGAAAAACAGTGCAAGCATTGCCATCACAACCAGAATGATTCCTCTCTGTATGATGTAGCTCAGATTTCCCTGGGCGATGCCGACGTCAATGATCTTGGCCATCTCCAGGGGGATCAGAACTTCCATCAGAACCTCCAGGATTACCAGAAGCGGTGCCAGAATGGACTGCTTTTTGTATTCCCGGACGGAACGTAAAAGTTTTTTGTTCATCTTTGTTGATGTCCTCCTTGTATTTTATTTTTTTCAATTGCTGTCTTCTTTTTTATTGCACATTTTCTTTCTGTTTGCACACATCTGCCACAGAACCTGTTTGCACAGCTCCACATCCTCCTTCGGGATGCCCCGGATCATTGCCGCTTCGTCCTCTTCAATGCTGTGAAGGATAGGCTGGCGCAGAGATTCTGCCTTTTCTGTGGGAAGGATCCGTTTCAGGCGGGCATCCTGCTTCGCACATTCTCTGTAAATGTATCCGTTTTTCTCCATTAGCTGCAGGATTCCTGTTACTGTAGGTTTCCTGATCTGAAATTCCTCTTCAATATCTTTCTGGTAAAGATCTCTGTGTATGGTTTCCAGAAGGATAAATTTCAGCACATGCTTCTGCATGGATGTCAGATCTTTATTCTCTATCATTTCCGCCGGATTGTGACGTCTCATGGAATGGGATAAAATACGGATCAGACGGCCTACGTGCATATTGTTCAGTTTCTGCCTGGTTTCCTCGTCTATTATGTTCACCTCCCGGATTTTGCCACATGGTTAGGATGCAATCTGTTAGTTTCCTAACTATTATAGGGAGTTGTTTTTTTATTGTCAATACATATTTTTTAACCGAATCAGGTACGTCCCCTGCGGAGGTTGCGAATATCCGCCTGACTCCATTCTCAGTAATATTCGCCTGATATACAGAACCTTCGGCTTACGCCGGATATATCTGTACATAAATAACAGTAACTTGCAAGGCTCTTCAGAATATGTTAAGATATTTTCGTCAAATAAAGCGGTAAAGAATATTTACGAATAAATATGTTTTTCACAAAGGAGGATTCTATCATGTATATCACTTGTCTTGATGTAGAGGGCGTTCTGGTGCCTGAGATCTGGATCGCATTTGCAGAGGCCAGCGGCATTCCGGAGCTGAAAAAAACTACCCGCGATGAGCCAGATTATGATAAGCTGATGAACTGGAGACTTGGGATTCTGAAGGAGCATGGTCTTGGACTGAAAGAGATTCAGGAGGTTATCGCAAAGATTGATCCCCTTCCGGGTGCCAGGGAATTTCTGGATGAGCTTCGTTCTTTCTCCCAGGTAATCCTGATCAGCGATACTTTCACACAGTTCGCAGCACCCCTCATGGAGAAGCTTGGAAGACCGACTCTGTTCTGCAATACACTTGAAGTTGCAGACAACGGTGAGATCACAGGCTTTAAGATGAGAGTGGAACAATCCAAATTAACTACTGTAAAGGCTCTGCAGTCTATCGGATTCGATACCATTGCAAGCGGTGATTCCTACAATGACCTGGGTATGATCCAGGCAAGCAAGGCAGGATTCCTGTTCCGCAGCACAGACAAGATTAAAGCAGATTATCCGGAGATTCCGGCATACGAGGAATATGATGAGCTGCTGGCAGCAATCAGAAACGCTATGAAATAGTCTTATAAAAAAACCACCATACAGGTCAGGCTGTTCCTGTATGATGGTTTTTTATTTTGTGATTCCATTACTGTTATGTCATATTATGACAGTTCAAAAGCCTTTTTTATACTGTCATAATGAAGGAATTTTCCTTCTGTTGCAAATGCTTTGATCTCATCAACAGTGGCAAACATATATCCGTCCGTCTCTTCTGTCTGCAGATGCAGGTCGCTTTCATCAATGTCCATAACGAAACGATACACATCCACAAAGTAGTTATCTCCCTCACCCGGATTCTCACGCTTATAGGTAAACAGATATCCGCCTTCTGCATTCCGCACATCCAGTCCTGTTTCCTCTTTTACTTCGCGCAAAACCGCTTCATAAGATTCCTCACCAGCCTGGGCTGCACCTCCGGATACTTCCCACCAGCCGGGTGCCCATGCCTTGGTCATCACACGTTTGGTGATCAGGAACGTGCCATCCGGTCTGCCGATGACACCCAGTACGGTTAAGTGATACTCTCCGTCCTTCAGGCACCAGTCGTTTCTTTTCATTGTGCGTCCTGTTGGTTTTTTATTTTCATCATAAATATCCCAGAATTCCATTATTAATATCTCCCTGTAAAATTACTGTCTGACTGTAGCTTTATACATAATATCATCTTGCCGTTCTTATTGCAAATATATATATCATAGATTCTCTGTATTATCAGGTCTGTTGTTACTGTCCTGTTTACCGTATTTTTATCCGAAAAGCAGGTTTTTCTCCACAAAATAGGTCTCTATACATTGAAATCTGCCCCATTTTTAAGTATAATTGCACTAGAGCGTATCTGAAAAATCATTCCCGCAATCTGCACGCCCCACTTTGCGGGATATTTCACCCGAATTCAGTTGCCGTAGCCCGCTACGGCGCCCTCATCCGGGCAAAATATCCCACAAATTGTGACGCACATCTTACAGAAAGCCTTTTTCAGACACACTCTAAGCGTGCATACAACCCACGCACTAATTTGCGGTTATTCTGTTACATCTTTCTGATTCAGACTTCAACAACATTAAGTCCGCTTTCGGATAAATGTACCTGGAATCGCATCTATTCTAAAGGAGGAATATTATTATGGCAACATGGAAAAATCTCGACACTCTTGCTTCTTACAGCAAACTTGCCGAACTGAAAGGTCATGTAGATATCGCAGATGCCATGGCAGGCGAGAAAGGTGCTGAACGTGTGAAGAAATACAGCACACCTATGGCAGCCGGATTAACTTACAACTACGCTGCAAAGCAGGTTGATGAGACTGTTCTGGATGCACTTGCAAAGCTGGCAGACGAGGCTGAACTTATTGAGAAATTCCAGGAGTTATACAACGGTGCAGTGATCAACACCGGTGAGAAACGTATGGTACTTCACCACCTTGCACGTAAACAGCAGGGCGATGCTGTAGTGGTAGATGGCGTTGACAAACGTGAATTCTACGTTGCACAGCAGAAGAAAGCTGCAGACTTCGCAAACAAGGTTCATGCAGGCGAGATCACCAATGAGAATGGTGAGAAATTCACATCTGTAGTTCAGATTGGTATCGGCGGAAGTGACTTAGGTCCACGCGCATTATATATTGCTCTTGAGAACTGGGCAAAAGCAAACAACACATTTAAGATGGAAGCGAAATTCATCAGCAACGTAGATCCTGATGATGCAGCCGCTGTTCTTGCTTCTGTAGATCTTGCTCATTCCCTTTTTATCGTTGTATCCAAATCCGGTACAACCCTGGAAACACTGACAAACGAAGCTTTCGTAAAGAATGCTCTGGTAAAAGCAGGATTAAACCCATCCAAACACATGCTTGCTGTAACAAGTGAGACTTCTCCTCTGGCAAAGAGCGAAGATTACCTGACAGCCATCTTCATGGATGACTATATCGGCGGACGTTACTCTTCTGTTTCCGGTGTAGGCGGAGCAATCCTTTCTCTGGCATTTGGTCCTGAAGTATTTGCCCAGATCCTTGAGGGAGCTGCAGCAGAGGATACTCTTGCCACAAATAAGAACATTCTTGAGAACCCGGATATGCTGGATGCACTGATCGGTGTTTATGAGAGAAACGTACAGGGATATCCTGCTACAGCAGTTCTTCCGTACTCTCAGGCATTAAGCCGTTTCCCTGCACACTTACAGCAGTGTGATATGGAATCTAACGGTAAATCCGTTAACCGTTTCGGTGAACCTGTAGACTATGTAACAGGACCTGTTATCTTCGGTGAACCAGGTACAAACGGACAGCATTCCTTCTATCAGTTATTACATCAGGGAACTGACATCGTTCCGCTTCAGTTCATCGGCTTTAAGAAGAGCCAGCTTGGTGTAGACGTAGATATCGAAAACAGCACAAGCCAGCAGAAGCTCTGCGCAAACGTTGCAGCTCAGATCGTAGCTTTTGCATGTGGTAAAAAAGATGAGAACCTGAACAAGAACTTCAAGGGCGGACGTCCTTCCAGCATCATCACAGGTGAGGAACTGACTCCTGCATCTTTGGGTGCATTACTTGCTCACTTCGAGAACAAGATCATGTTCCAGGGATTCGTATGGAACTTAAACAGCTTCGATCAGGAAGGTGTTCAGCTTGGTAAAGTCCTTGCAAAACGTGTTCTTGCACACGACACTGACGGAGCGCTTAAAGTTTACAGTGACCTGCTGGATATCTAATAACTGCTTTGCGGTTTATCGAAAAAAAACTGCACTCCTCTTGAATAACATATTTAAGAGGAGTGATATAAAAATAAC
>SKES01000242.1_pt1 | contig 55959 bp, 42 predicted proteins | sample 4826851 | NCBI WGS metagenome assembly SKES01 (sample SAMN11008803, study PRJNA524170) | human gut metagenome | biome: Human fecal sample; material: Feces; isolation source: fecal sample from pouch patient p52 | host: Homo sapiens | place: Israel: Tel-Aviv | collected 2016-09-04 | reverse complement strand
GATGTATTTTGAGATACCACTGGATGAAACTGCAACACCGACCAAAACCTACAATGTAAATATTCCGGCCGGAAAGACAAAAAATTACAGGTTTAAAATCGGAAGGATGGCAGATGCTCCGGATGGAAAGGTACTTGTGAAATGTAAGAAATTTTGGTATAAAAAATAGCAGATGAAAATTTCTTGTTGGAATAATCCATGTGAAAAGAAGAATAAAGAAGAAAATGCGCACTGGTTTTCTGGCTGGTGCGCATAGTTTTTGTGACACGTTTGATTGTCTTTGTCTCTGTATTGATGTTTCTATGTTACTATTCCAGTCTGGAATAAGTCTTTTTGCTTTTTGAATTGAAGCTCTCCGGAGAAAAATGTTATTTTATCTGTTAGAAAATGTCAGACGATAATAATTTAACTGAATTAAATTGTGGAGCAGTTATTTGGTATAGAGTTTATATAGCAAAAGCGGATGATTTTATCCGCTTGACACCGTCTGATTGATATATAACATCCAGGAGGAACAAGCAAAATGAAAAATGTGGAAGTCAATGACCTGCGTTCTGCTCTTGAGCTGCTGGAATCTATTCCGGGACAGTTTGTGGAGACAGATGTGGAAGTAGATCCAAACGCAGAATTATCAGGCGTATACAGACATGTAGGCGCAGGCGGAACCGTAGAACATCCGGTAACACCAGTCGTAATTCCGAATGAGCAGGCGAAATGTCAGGAAGTGGTTCATCTGGCAACAGAGGAAGGCTTTGATATCCGTAAACTTCTTCCGGCTCCGACAAATACACCGGAGGATGCCGGCCCGTACATTACGCTTGGAATGTGCTATGCATCAAACCCGAAAACAGGAGAATCAGATGTGACAATACACAGAATGTGTTTACAGTCCAAAGACGAGATTTCTATTTTCCTGATGCCGGGAGCACGTCATATCGGATATTTCCGCGAACTGGCAGAAGCAGCAGGAGAGCCGCTTCCGATTTCTGTCAGCATTGGTGTCGATCCTGCCATTGAGATTGCATCCTGTTTCGAGCCGCCGACAACACCTCTTGGCTATGACGAGTTACAGGCAGCAGGCGCTATCCGTAATAAGCCGGTAGAACTGGTGCAGTGTCTCACAATCAACGAGCGTGCCATTGCCAATGCGGAATATGTTATCGAGGGAGAAATCCTGCCGAATGTACGTGTCCGCGAAGATCAGAATTCCAACACTGGAAAAGCAATGCCAGAGTTTCCGGGCTATTGCGGACCTGCAAATCCGGAACTTCCGATCATTAAGGTAAAAGCTATCACAACAAGAAAGAACCCGATCATGCAGTTTAAGAAGACAATGCCGTCAGACGAAGGGCGTCAGCGTCAGGCCGCACTGCTTGCATTCTCTGCATTTGCGGAACTGAAACACGTGATTCTGGTGGATGAGGATGTGGATATTTTTGACATCAATGATGTGATGTGGGCGATGACAACCAGATTCCAGGCAGATGTTGACCTGATCACGATTCCGGGAGTACAATGTCATCCGTTGGATCCGTCCAACAATCCGGCATACCATCCAGAAATCCGCGAACGTGGTGTGGCATGCAAGGCAATTTTTGACTGCACCGTACCGTTCGATCAGAAGGAGCGTTTCCAGAGAGCACAGTTTATGGATGTAGATCCGAAACACTGGCTGCCGGATATGTTTTAAATAATAAGAAAAAGCTTCAGGCAGATGTCAGAAAAAGCGGCATCTGCCTGAAATCAGGTAAAGGAGAGAAAAAAAGTTATGCCTATTGGAGTAATTATCAATGCATTATCTGTGGTTATCGGAGGAATCCTGGGTGCCCTTGTGGGACATAAATTAAGTCCGAAATTCAAGGCAGACATTACCCTGGTATTCGGTGTATGTTCCATGGGAATGGGAATCAGCACTATTGGTCTGATGGAAAATATGCCGGCGGTTATTTTTTCCATCGTAATCGGAACAGGAATCGGTCTTGCGATTCACCTTGGGGAAAAAATTAACGCCGGTGCAGGTGCGATGCAGAGAGTAATCAGCAAATTTATCAAGAATTCAAATTCAGAGCTGTCGGAAGATGAATTTATGAATACGCTGGTTACAATTATCGTGTTGTTCTGTGCCAGTGGAACCGGAATTTATGGTTCTATCGTATCCGGAATGAGCGGGGATCATTCTGTGCTGATTTCCAAATCCATTCTGGATTTATTTACAGCGGCCATTTTTGCGTGCAGTTTAGGAATGGTTGTGTGTATGATTGCGATTCCGCAGGTGATTATTTTCCTCATTCTGTTCTTTGCGGCAACAGCTATTTTCCCGCTGACAACACCAGGGATGATCAATGACTTTAAAGCTTGCGGTGGATTTCTGATGCTTGCAACAGGATTCCGTATGGTGAAACTGAAAAACTTCCCGACAGCGGATATGATACCGGCTATGGTGTTGATCATGCCGATGTCATGGTTCTGGGTGACTTATGTACTTCCGTTAGTATCCTGATATGTATCAGCTGAAAATTTGTCACAGGCATAATTCCAGAATGATTTTCCGGCAGGGGAGAGCTGACGATAGTCATTACAGGCGAGTGGAAGCTACCGTACGATAGGAATGATCGTGATTCCGTGCAGTATGAAAACTCTGGCGGGAATCGTAAGCGGGTACAGTGATAACCTTGTTCTGCGGGCAGCAGATGTAACTTTGAAAGAACGACGGAAACTGGTTCTTGTGACAAGGGAAGCGCCGCTTGGAACCGTTCATCTCAGAAATATGTATGAAGCCAGCCAGCTTGGTGCGGTCATCATTCCGCCAGTGCTTAGTTATTATAATCATCCAAAGACAATAGAGGACTGCAACAGGCATATTGTGGGGAAAATACTGGATCAGTTTGATTTGGAAGGACAGGAGTTCCATCGGTGGATGGAAAAGTGATTGGGTAGATGAAATGAGCAGGAAAGGAAGATGCGAAAGTATGTTAAAACAGGCACAGGAAAAAAGAAAAACAGAATTACATAAAAATTTCCTGAATTGTGATATTGCAGTATATTGTCAGCAGTTGGATTATGGATATGAAATAAGAATTCTGGGCGGTCAGCGCTCTCATGTAGGAGCTGTTACTGTGTCAGATGAACAGGGAGACTTGCAGACTATCGTATTACCCGGACACAAAGAAGATGTCATTACCAGAAAATGGGCTGAGCAGATATGGGAACTTGTCAAACAACCGGTGTCTGTGCTGGCAGGAGTACATTATGATAATCTGGAAAAGGAACAGTTGATGGAAGTAATCCGGATATTAGATCAACTGCTCGAAAACTTAGAACAAGAACTGCGATTGCGGAATACAAAATGTAGTCAAAACGTATAAGAGAAACATAGAAATACAATGGTGCTATAATTTTTCAGATAACGAAATCAGGAGTTTATGTCGGACTGGAAAAAGCCTGTGAAAAAGCAATGAACCAGATTCGGGAGCTGCGTTATGATGAACGGCTTCGTAATGAGGACAGAAATGATATTCTGGCATATGGAATTGCTTTTTGTAAGAAGAAATGCAAGGTAGTTGTCGAAAATTTATAAGGAATGAGGTAATCTTAAAAAGATGATATCTGAAAAGGGAAAGGGATAGGTGATAGATTCTTGCGCATCAGTTCTTTGCAGGCTGATGCGCATATTTTGTCTGCTTTGCTACAACCCTAACGCAACTCAGCAATCCTGCTGACTGCCACATAGATCTCCTGGATTTTATACCAGGTTGGATAGTCTACGATCCCTGTCTGGTCCAGACCGAAAATGCTCTGGAAAATCCTGACGGAATTTTGGGTCTCAGGTCCGTAAATTCCATCTGCGGTAACAACAGGGACAGCAGGATAAGCTTCTGCGATTGTGTTTAACTGTTCCTGAATCTGTCTTACCTTATTTCCGGATGCACCGATATCCAGATCATATCCTGGCCAGGAGGCGGGGATGCCAGAGATTGCTTCTGCCACATTGATATACATATCATTTCCGTAAAAAGCCCGGAGGATTTCAATGGCAGAGTATCCCTGATCGCCCAGTGCCTTGCTTCCCCATTGTGTCATCCAGCCTCTGTTTCGGCATTGTACCTGTTTGCCGTCACAGTACTGAGTAAGGATTGGCTGACGTACATTTGGTCTGGAAAGATAATTCTCAAACAGTTCATCTACAATGCGGTCAATGCTGGCAAAGATATTCCTGCCATAGATCCATTTGTGATCATAGGCAGTGGAGGAAGTGATCGTAAAGTCATAACCTTTGTTCCGGTACCATTCCGTATAAACCCTGTTCAGAGTAAAAGACATGATAGCCAGAATATTTGCCCGGATGGTGTCGTCGGGCCAGGTGGCATAGATTTCGCTGCTGGCTACATTTTTGATGTAATCTTTGTAGCGTACATAATAATTGCCCGCAGCGGAATCGTTGACAGGTCCGTCGTGTACCACTATATATTCAGGGACAACGACCTTGCTTAATACGATTTCGCCGTTTTCATTTATTGGTTTTATCTCGGCTTCTTCGATTTTGGGAGGATATTCATAGAACAATGTATGCGGAGGAATTACAATTCTCTGGAAAGTTTCGCCGGATTCCATGACATTCAGCGTTGTTGGCTGTCTGGATAAAGTATCTGCTAATACCTGGCTTCCTGCGATTTCTTTGGGCTCAAAGCCTTCTGCTTCGATCTGAATGGTATATTCTGAGTATGGCTGCTGTTCAACCGGTTCCATACTATATTCCAGAGGTGGAGTCTTAAGTTCAATGACAGGAGTGCGTCCGGAGGAATCTGTTGCCACTTCTTCAATGGTACTGTCGGGTGCTCCTGTGTAGGAGATTCTGACGCGTGCGTTTTCTATGGGACGATTGTTCAGCCGGTCTGATACGGTAACCTGATATTGTCCTGTATCTATATTTTCCTGCTGCATCTGCATATGATAAAAAGCCATACAAGCTCCTGTAGATAATGCTTTCCTGATAAATTATGCAAGGGACCGGAAAATGGTTACCTGAGAAAAGAATTATTGTAGAAAAAAGAATAAAAAAATAAGGCACCATGACTTCTCATAGTTCCTCATTCTTTAAATGCGGAAGATGGGACTTGAACCCACACGAGCGCAATGCTCACAAGATCCTTAGTCTTGCTCGTCTGCCAGTTCCGACACTTCCGCATATCGCATTTCTTTGGGATTCTTTTGCTCTCCCTCGCGACAAGTGATACTATATCAAATGTAAAAGCTAATGTCAACACCTTTTTGAAAAAAATATAAAAAAATTTCAATTTTTTTTTGAAAAAAAGAGGAATTTGAAATTTTATGTAGAATATAATTAATAAGAGGTATTTTGTCAGCTTGTGGAGGTATCGCTTATGAATATCAGAGAAAGCATGGAACAGCGTGAACAAAAGATGCTCAGTCCTTATGCTGCTTTGAGTCTTTGTTCCAGAGGCAGAGAGCGGCAGGAGGAAGAATGCGATGTACGGACTGTCTATCAGAGAGACAGGGACAGGATCCTTCATAGTAAAGCTTTTCGCAGGATGAAGGATAAGACACAGGTTTTTGTGGCGCCCCAGGGTGACCATTACAGGACCAGACTGACACATACTCTTGAGGTATCACAGATTGCCAGAACAATAGCGAAGGCACTGAGACTGAATGAAGATCTTGTAGAAGCGATCGCACTTGGACATGACCTGGGACATACTCCCTTTGGACATGCAGGTGAGAGGGCTCTTGATGCAGTGAATCCGGACGGCTTTGCCCACTATAAACAGAGCGTCAGGGTTGCACAGGTACTGGAGAAGAACGGCGAAGGGTTGAATCTCACATGGGAGGTCCGGGATGGTATCCTGAATCACAGAACCAGTGGGAATCCGTCTACTCTCGAAGGAAAGGTAGTAAGACTTTCGGACAAGATCGCCTATATTCATCATGATATGGATGATGCACAGCGGGCGGGGATTATTTCTGAGGATGATATTCCTGTCACGCTTCGGATGCTGCTCGGTTATACAACCAGAGAGCGGCTCAATACATTTGTTCATGATGTGATAGAGAATAGTCTTGAGCAGGATACCATAAAGATGTCAGCAGAGATCTACGAGGCAATGATGGATCTGCGGACTCTCATGTTTCAGAATGTATATGAGAATCCGGCAGCCCATAAGGAAGAGGAAAAGGTAGTGAAGATGCTGACGGAGTTATATGAATATTATGTCGAACACCCGGAAGCAATGTCAAAAGAATACAGGGAGCTGATCGTGCGTGGAGAGAAGAAGGAACAGGCAGTATGTGACTATCTCTCAGGAATGACAGACCAGTATTCTATAAGGAAATTCCGGGAGATTTACATACCAAAAGCATGGGAAGTCTATTAATCATCAAGAAGGAGGACGAAGCATGCGTTATTCAGACGATATCATTGAAGAAGTCAGGATGAAGAATGATATTGTAGATGTTGTATCCCAGTATGTGAAGCTGAACAAAAGAGGAAGTACCTATTTTGGACTTTGTCCGTTTCATAATGAGAAAACTCCCTCTTTTTCGGTAACACCGGCGAAGCAGATGTATTACTGCTTCGGATGCGGAGCAGGCGGGAATGTATTTAATTTTGTGATGGAATATGAGAATTATACCTTTGGGGAGGCACTGAAGCATCTGGCAGACAGGGCAGGGGTGCAGCTTCCGAAGATTGAATATTCCGGAGAAGCAAAGAAGAAAGCAGAACGTCGGGCTGCCCTTCTGGAGATCAATAAGCTTGCAGCAGGATATTTCTATTATCAGCTGCGTCGTGAGAGTGGCAGACAGGCACATGAATATCTGACAGGCAGAGGACTCAGTGAGGAGACAATCAGGAAGTTTGGCCTGGGATATTCGGATAAGTACAGTGACGATCTGTACAAATATCTGAAGTCAAAGAATTACAGTGACGAACTGCTGCGGGATTCCGGCCTGTTCAATGTGGATGAACGCAGGGGAATGTATGACAAGTTCTGGAACAGGGTTATTTTCCCGATCATGGATGTGAATAACCGCGTGATCGGATTTGGAGGCAGAGTGATGGGTGACGGAAAGCCGAAGTACCTGAACTCGCCGGAGACTACGATCTTTGATAAAAGCCGGAATCTGTACGGGCTGAATGTTGCAAGAACCACGAGAAAAAATTATCTGATCCTGTGTGAAGGATATATGGATGTGATATCCATGCATCAGGCAGGGTTTACCAATGCGGTGGCATCGCTGGGAACGGCACTTACTTCCGGACATGCAAGTCTGCTGAAGCGTTACACTCAGGAGGTATTGCTTCTGTATGACAGTGATGATGCAGGCGTGAGGGCTGCCCTTCGTGCCATTCCGATCCTGAGGGAAGCAGGTGTTTCTTCGAGGGTGGTAAATCTTAAGCCACATAAAGATCCGGATGAATTTATCAAGGCACTTGGAGCGGAAGAGTTTGAGAAACGTCTGGAGCAGGCTATGGACAGCTTTATGTTCCGCGTACATATGGCAGAGCGGGAATTTCCAATGGAGGAACCCCAGGGACAGAACCGTTTCTTTGAGCGGTGTGCGCAGATGCTTCTGGAGCTTTCCGATGAACTGGAGAGAAATCTTTATATAGAAGCAATCGTAAAGGATTACAGAAGCAGTGGAATCAGTGTGGAGAATTTGAAAAAGAGAGTCGGAGCTCTTGCAATGAAGGGAACTCCGGCAGAGCAGAGAATTCAGCCTAAACCTGTGGGAGCAGGTCAGCAAAAGAAGAAGGAGAGTGCAGCAGAGAAAGCACAGAAGCTGATGCTTACCTGGCTGGTAACTTATCCGGGCATATTTGACACAGTGGAAAAATATATCCAGCCTTCAGATTTCGTGGTTCCTCTGTACAGGCAGGTGGCAGAGATGCTTTACCGGCAGCACAGGGATGGCGATGTGAATCCTGCAAGGCTGATGAATGCTTTCATTGACAGTGAAGAGCAGAGAGAGGTTTCATCTCTTTTTAATGCAACGATCCATCTGGAGACTCCGGAGGAACAGAACCGGGCTTTCTCGGATGCTGTGATCAGGATTAAGGATGAGAGTCTGAAAGAGAGAAACAGAACCTGGGATCCCACAGATATACAGGGACTGCAGGAACTTGTAAAAGCAAAGAAAGAACTGGAAGAGCTTGGAAGAAAGCGGCAGCAGCTGCATATTTCTTTTGAATAAGGATAAAATATAAACACTATATGGAGGTATAGAGCACATATGGAAATGAATATGGGTAAATTCAGTGAAAAACTGGTAGAACTTCTGGAGCTTGCCAAAAAGAAAAAGAATGTACTGGAATACCAGGAAATCAATGATTTCTTTAAGGACCAGCCACTGGGAGTTGAACAGATGGAGAAAGTATTTGACTTTCTGGAAGCCAGTGGAGTGGATGTGCTTAGGATTACAGACAGTAATGCAGATGATATGATCCTGGATGATGACGATGCAGACATTGACAAACTGGATGAAGAAGAGATTGAACTTGACAAGATCGATCTTTCTGTTCCTGAAGGTGTAAGCATCGAGGATCCGGTACGTATGTATCTGAAGGAAATTGGTAAGGTTCCGCTTCTTTCAGCAGAAGAGGAAATCGAACTTGCAAAGAGAATGGAGAATGGGGATGAGGCTGCCAAGAAACGTCTGGCAGAAGCAAACCTTCGTCTTGTTGTCAGCATTGCAAAGAGATATGTGGGACGTGGAATGCTTTTCCTTGACCTGATCCAGGAAGGTAACTTAGGTCTGATCAAAGCGGTTGAGAAATTTGATTACCGCAAGGGTTATAAATTCAGTACCTATGCTACATGGTGGATCCGTCAGGCAATCACCAGAGCAATCGCAGACCAGGCACGTACCATCCGTATTCCGGTGCATATGGTTGAGACTATTAACAAACTGATCCGCGTTTCCCGTCAGTTACTGCAGGAGCTTGGACGTGAACCTACGCCGGAAGAAATTGCAAAAGAGATGGATATGTCTGTAGAGCGTGTACGTGAGATTCTTAAGATCTCCCAGGAGCCTGTATCTCTGGAGACACCTATCGGTGAGGAGGAGGACAGCCACCTTGGAGACTTTATCCAGGATGACAATGTACCTGTACCTGCAGATGCAGCAGCATTTACTTTGCTGAAAGAGCAGCTGGTAGAGGTTCTGAGCACATTGACAGACAGAGAGCAGAAAGTATTGCGCCTGCGTTTTGGCCTGGACGATGGACGTGCCAGAACTCTGGAGGAAGTTGGTAAGGAATTTAATGTAACAAGAGAACGTATCCGTCAGATTGAGGCAAAGGCGCTCCGCAAGCTTCGTCATCCGAGCCGCAGCCGTAAACTGAAGGATTATCTGGACTAAGGAGCCTGTTATGCAGCTTTCATTACGTTTGTCTGCAATAGCAGGCCTGGTGACCAGGGGAAACAGACTTGTGGATGTGGGATGCGATCATGGATACCTGCCGGTTTCGCTTTATCTGGATGGAAAGATTCCGGGTGCGATTGCCATGGATGTAAGAAAAGGCCCGTTGTCCAGAGCGCAGGAACATATTTCTCAGTATGGACTGGACGCATACATAGAAACCCGGCTTTCAGACGGACTTGAGGCTTTGAAACCGGGAGAGGGCGACACTCTTGTGATCGCAGGAATGGGTGGCCCTCTCATGGAGAGGATTCTTACTGACGGGGCAGAGGTCAGGGAGAGCTTTCGGGAAATGATCCTGCAGCCTCAGTCAGATATCCCCCATTTTCGCAGATTTGTCAGAAAAATCGGCTGGCAGATCACAGAGGAGGAGATGGTTCTGGAGGATGGCAAGTTTTATCCTATGATGAAGGTAATTCATGGAGAAAAGATGCATATTTCAGAAGATACTCCTTATACTTTAGATGAGTGGTTTGGAGGAATGCTTCTGGAAAGAAAGCATCCTGTTCTGCGGGAGTATCTGGAAAGAGAGCTTCGCATCCGCAATGAGATTCTTGACAGATTAAAGAATGCGCCCAATGCAGAGAAGCGTGCGGGCGAGATAGAGGAGGAAAAGCAGGCAGTTATTGCTGCTTTAGAGGAATATGAAGGCATATGAACTGACCTCCTGGCTGGAGAAGAAGTACCCGTCAGATGCAGCAGAGGACTGGGATAACGTAGGACTTCTCGCAGGAGATGATACAAATGAGATCAGCCATGTGTTTCTGGCTCTGGATCTGACAGAGGAAACACTGGCTGAGGCCATAGAGGATGGGGCAGATATGATCATTACCCATCATCCCATGATCTTTTCCGGAATTAAGAAGATCAATAATCACAGCTTTACAGGAAGAAAGATCCTTACGCTGATACAGAAAGGAATTGTTTATTATGCGATGCATACCAATTATGATGTGCTGGGTATGGCAGATCTGAGTGCAGACTATACGAAGATGCATGATACCACAGTCCTTTCCGTAACTGAAGAGAGAGAGGGAGAAGTACAGGGCTTTGGCAGAGTTGGGAAACTTCCCCGGGAAATGACGCTGAGAGAGTATGCACAGCTTGTCAAAGAGTCTCTGAAGTTAAATGATGTAAAGGTTTATGGGAATCTGGACAGCATGGTAAAATGTGCTGCTGTATGTACAGGATCAGGCAAGAGCATGATCAAGGATGTCATTAAGGCCGGTGCGGATGTGTATGTGACCGGTGATATCGACCACCATACAGGAATTGATACGGTTGCGCAGGGACTGGCGCTGATCGACGCCGGACACTACGGAACAGAATATATTTTTATGGATGCAATGAAAAAAGAACTGACACAGGCATTTCCGGAACTGAAAATCTCCTGTGCAGAGGTAAAGAGCCCGTACACGATTCTGTGATACGGGTTCTTACCATATAATAATGAAATTATAAATGAAAATTGGCTGATCTGCCTGTTGGCAGCGGAGCCGATGTTACTGTTCATACATCACTATCCCGCGAGGTGTTTTGGTATGAATATGCCAAAATCCCGAGACATACAAGCCAAAATTCTATTGCCGCAGGCAATCTGGAATGAATTTTGGCTACGTTACTGAGAACGGAGTGAACAGTAACGAGCTGATAACTGTATTTACTTGTCGGTATAGCAGAAATGGAGGCAGGATTTATGGGACAGAAAATGTATAACGTTACGATACAGGGAATAACAAAACAATATCCTGAGAAGATTCCTTACAGTGAGATTGTAAAGGAATACGAAGGAAGTACGGATGCACCTGTAATGCTGGTTATCGTAAATGGCAGGCTGAGAGAACTGCATAAGCATCTCAAGGCAGACTGTGAGATTGAATTTGTGACATCCAAAGATCCGATCGGACACAAAACTTATTGCAGAAGTGCAAGTCTGATTCTTCTGAAAGCAATTTATGATGTGGCAGGGCAGGAAAATATAGACAGTGTAGTGATCCATTATTCTGTAGGCAGCGGCTATTATTTTACAATGAAAGGACCTATGGCGTTGGATCAGGAATTTATTGATAAGGTAAAGACGCAGATGCACAGGATTGTAGACGAGAATCTTCCCATTGTAAAGCGAAGCGTAAGCACCAGTGAGGCAGTTGCACTTTTTCATAAGCATCATATGTATGACAAAGAGAAGCTGTTTAATTATCGCAGAAGCTCTGCGGTGAATCTTTACAGTATTGGAAGTTTTGAGGATTATTTCTACGGTTTTATGGCGAACCATACGGGATATATTAAGACGTTTGATCTGTTTTTGTATGAGGGTGGTTTCGTACTGCAGCTTCCGACTCAGAATGAACCGGACCGGATACCTGAATTTAAACCGAGGGAGAAGATTTTTCGTGTGCAGAAGGAATCTCAGGAATGGGGAGATAAACTGGATATTGCGACCGTCGGTGATCTGAATGAAAAGGTTACCAGAGGCGGTATCCAGGATATTTTGCTGATCCAGGAGGCTATGCAGGAGGCAAAGATTTCGGAAATCGCATCTGAGATTGCCGCAGCCGGAAACAAGAAGTTTGTTATGATCGCAGGTCCGTCTTCTTCCGGAAAGACTACGTTTTCACACAGGCTGTCTATTCAGCTGGCTGCCCATGGAATGAAACCGCACCCGATCGCAGTGGATAATTATTTCATTGACAGGCACCTGACTCCTGTAGATGAGTTTGGGGAAAAGAATTTTGAGTGTCTGGAAGCGATTGATGTGGAGCAGTTTAATAAAGATATGCTTGAGCTTTTGGAAGGAAAAAGGGTAGAGATGCCGGTTTTCAATTTCAAAACAGGAACCAGAGAATATAAAGGTGATTTTCTGCAGCTGGATAAAGACGATATTCTGGTGATCGAGGGAATTCATGGATTGAATGACAGGCTTAGCTATGCGCTGCCAAAGGAGAGCAAATTTAAGATTTATCTCAGCGCTCTGACTCAGCTGAATATTGATGAACATAACAGGATTCCTACTACGGATGGCCGTCTGATCCGCAGAATTGTAAGAGATGCCCGCACCAGAGGGACTTCTGCGAAAGAGACAATTGCAAGATGGCCGTCTGTGCGCAGAGGTGAAGAACAGAATATCTTTCCGTTCCAGGAGGATGCAGATGTAATGTTTAATTCTGCGCTGATCTATGAACTGGCATGCCTGAAAGTATATGCGGAACCGCTTTTGTTTGGGATTGCCAAGGACGAACCGGAGTATACAGAGGCGAAGAGGCTGCTGAAGTTCTTTGAATATTTTGTTCCGGTGCCAAGCGAGGCAGTGCCGAATAATTCGATTTTAAGAGAATTTATCGGTGGAAGCTGCTTTAATGTGTAAAATAGTAGAATGAAATTTCTTTACAAGTGCAAAAAAACGTGCTAGAATAGCACTTGCGCAACCAGGCCAGGTAATCGCGGCTGAACAGACGAAAGGGTTCAGACGAGGAAAGTCCGGGCTTCGCAGGGCAGGATGCCGGATAACGTCCGGTGGAGGTGACTCCCAGACCAGTGCAACAGAAATAAACCGCCTCACTTGCTGAGGTAAGGGTGGAAAGGCAGTGTAAGAGACTACCGCCGTCCTGGTAACAGGCCGGGCACATGTAAACTCCATTTGAAGCAAGACCGAATAGAAAGCGATACGGCTGCCCGTCGTGCTTTCAGGTGGGTCGCTTGAGCCTTATGGCAACGTAAGGCCTAGACAGATGATTACCCAATGACATAACCCGGCTTATCGGTCTGATTGCGTACAAAAAAACAGAACGGATTTCTTCCGTTCTGTTTTTTTTGATATTTGTTTTATTATTTATTGCGTTTACCTGTATATTTCTCTTCGCAGTATTTACATCTGTAAACTTCTTTCTCTTTATCTGCAAGAACAAAAATCTGGTCGAGTCCCTGTTCAATGGAAGTGATGCAGCGTGGATTCTTGCATTTGATCACGTTGACAACCTGATTCGGAAGTTTCAGTTCTTTTTTGGCAACGATCTTCTCGTCCTTGATTACGTTTACAGTAATGTTATGATCGATAAAGCCGAGAATGTCAAGATCAAGATTCTCAACCGGGCATTCAACCTTGATGATATCTTTCTTACCCATTTTGTTGCTGCGCGCGTTCTTGATGATGGCAACGGTGCAGTCAAGTTTATCAAGCTTCAGATCATGATAGATAGTCATGGCCTTGCCTGCTTTGATATGGTCTAATACATAACCTTCGCGAAGTGCTCCAACATTTAACATGGTAATTTTACCTCCAGTAATGTGAGAATCAGGGCCATACGTACATATACACCGTACTGTGCCTGTTTGAAATAAGCTGCTCTCGGGTCTGCATCCACCTCTGTTGAGATTTCATTTACACGTGGAAGCGGATGAAGAATGTACATGTCTTTTTTTGCAAGTTCCATTTTCTGTTTGTCCAGAATGTAGAAATCCTTCATGCGGACATAGTCTTCTTCGTTGAAGAAACGTTCTTTCTGTACACGTGTCATGTAGAGGATATCAAGATTCGGTAAGGCATCTTCCAGTCTCTCTACTTCCTGAAATTCGATATTGTTCTTTTTCAGAACATCCTCGCGGATATAGCTTGGGATGCGAAGCTCTTCCGGTGAGATCAGAATGAATTTTACATTTGTGTAACGTACAAGTGCTTCGATCAGGGAGTGAACTGTACGTCCGAATTTCAGGTCGCCGCACAGACCAATGGTCAGATTGTCCAGACGTCCTTTCAGGGAACGGATGGTAAGTAAGTCGGTTAATGTCTGGGTAGGATGTTGATGACCACCGTCGCCGGCGTTAATAACAGGAATAGAAGAAGCCATAGAAGCTACTAACGGAGCACCTTCTTTCGGGTGACGCATAGCACAGATGTCAGCGTAACAGGATACAACGCGGATTGTATCGGCAACACTTTCACCCTTTGAAGCGGAACTGGAATCAGCTGATGAAAAACCAAGAACTTTACCGCCAAGGTTCATCATAGCAGCTTCAAAGCTGAGACGGGTACGGGTGCTTGGTTCATAGAATAAAGTTGCAAGTCTCTTGTCGTCACAGACATGTGCGTATTTATCAGGGTGTTTTTCAATATCACTGGCCAGGTCAAGAAGAGAATTTAACTCATCAACAGACAGATCCAGCGGACTCATTAAGTGTCTCATTTTATACCTCCATATTTTACTGGTTCAGGAATTTTTATTTAATCCTTCATAACATCATATAATAATCAGGTGCTTTTTTCAAGAGAGTTTTCCAAGTATTTTCTCAAAAAAAAGTCCGGCTCCGAACCAGAGGGGAGCGTAGTCTGGTCTTATCAGTCCCCGGTAATTCAGAGGAGTGTTGCTGTAGTCCCAGGGACACATATGGAAACAGCGTAAAAGAGTACCGCTGATAAATTCCACGAAAAAAAATCCGACAGTATAAATGCAGCCGCGGACAAAAAGCGGGACAGCAGAAAGTTTACCGGAGAGCGGGCGGATGATGGCACCGCATCCGTAAATGGGAAACATTAAAAGGGAAGTTTTTCCTGTCATGGTAAGTTCTCCTGAAAGGATGGAATGCAGTCCGGTCCAGAGGATTTCCATGCACCAGCCCGTCAGACCGCAGAGAATGAAAGCTTTTTTCATAGGTAACGCTCCTGTATAAATTTCTATGATTCTAGTATTGCCTGCCTTGAAAAAAACATACACGTAGGATATAATGAGAACACGTTATTACACTATAGCAATGAGGTGCCTTATGCGCAAAAGGAACGTGTGGAGGGGATCTCATGGAAATAAGAGGAGTTTATTATGAATTATCAGGAAAGCCGGGAGTACATAGACAAAATCACCCGGGAAATTCCCAGTGTCCTGGGACTGGATCATATGCGTGAGCTGATGAAACGTCTTGGAAATCCACAGGATGATCTGAAATATGTGCATATAGCCGGTACCAATGGCAAGGGTTCTGTCATTGCTTTTTTGTATTCTGTTTTATCCGGTGCGGGATATCGCATTGGAAGATATGTTTCGCCTACCCTGTATTCCTACAGAGGCAGGATGGAAGTTTCGGGAAGCAGGATCAGCAGAGAGGACTTTGCTGCTTATATTACACAGGTGTCTGATGTTATTGCTGCTATGACAAAGGATGGTTATCCCCATCCCACTGCATTTGAAATAGAGACTGCGGTGGCATTTCTGTTCTTTAAAAAAGAGAATTGTGATCTCGTTTTGCTGGAAGTGGGAATGGGCGGAAATCTGGACGCCACAAATATTATTAAGAATACGCTGCTGGCAGTGCTGGTATCGATCAGTATGGATCATATGTCTTTTCTTGGAAATACTCTGGCACAGATCGCAGAGAAGAAAGCCGGGATCATCAAAGACGGCTGCAGAGTGGTGACTGCCAGACAGAAGCCGGAAGCAATGCAGGTGATCGAGAGGATCAGCAGAGAACACGGTGCAAAATGTACCATAGCAGATGCTTCTGAGGCAGAGGTGCTAAAGGAAAGCTGCTTTGGACAGACAATCCGGTACAGGGGTGAAGAGTATGAGATTCCGCTGGCAGGTGTTTATCAGAAGGAAAATGCAGTAGTTGCACTGAATGCTTTAAAAGTATTGGATGAGCTGGGTTTTCCCACTGCTGCGGAGCAGAAAAAAGAAGGGCTTCGCACAGTAAACTGGAACGGACGGTTTACAGTTATCTGTAAAAAACCGCTGTTTGTGGTAGACGGGGCTCATAATCCTGCTGCTGCGGATATGATGGCAGCTTCAATAGAGCATTATTTTAAGGGAAAACGGATCATCTATATTATGGGAGTGTTTGCAGATAAGGATTATAGAAGTGTGATTCAGAAAACTGCGCACTTTGCAGACCGGATACTTACGATCCAGACTCCGGATAATGTAAGGGCGCTGCCTGCCGGAGAGCTGGCGAAGACTGTCAGTGAATACAATCCCAATGTACAGGCAATGGATACGATTAAAGATGCAGTGGAGGAGGCTTTTTCACTTGCCGGGGAACAGGATGTGATCATTGCCTTTGGTTCTCTTTCCTTTATCGGAGAGATGACTGATATTGTAGAGAATTTGTGAAAGTAAAAAGGTACAACATAAATGATAGATTTACAGGAATGCAGAAATGAAATAGATAAGATCGACAGCGATATCATACGTCTTTTTGAACAGAGAATGAAGGTGTGTGAGGATGTTGCAGAATATAAGATACGTACAGGAAAGAAGGTTCTGGATCCGGAAAGAGAGAGACAGAAGCTGGAGGTCCTGAGAGGTAAGGCGCATGGAGAATTTAATCAGCTTGGTGCGCAGGAACTTTTTCAGCAGATCATGGCGATCAGCCGTAAGAGACAGTATCAGCTTCTCACAGAGCATGGAATCGAGGATGATGAGAAACTGGAAATGGTAGATGCACTTCCGTTGAAAGATGTAAGAGTTGTCTTTCAGGGTGTGGAAGGTGCATACAGTTATGCTGCAATGAGGGAATATTTCCAGGACGATATTGAGAGTTTTCATGTAAAAACCTGGCGCGATGCAATGGAAGCAGTTGTGGAGGGAAGAGCAGACTATGCGGTACTTCCCATTGAGAATACAACTGCCGGTATTGTTGCTGATATTTATGATCTTCTTACAGAGTATGAGCTTAGCATTGTAGGAGAACAGATCATCCGTCCGGAGCATGTACTTCTGGGACTGCCGGATGCTGAACTGGAGGATATCAGACAGGTATGTTCTCATCCTCAGGCACTTTCCCAGTGTGGAAAATATCTGGAATCTCATCCGGACTGGAAGAAGAAAGAGATGGAAAATACTGCCGGTTCTGCCAAGAAGATAAAAGAAGACAATGACAAGACGCAGGCTGCTATTGCCAGCAGACAGGCAGGAGAGCTTTACGGACTGAAGATCCTGGCTGAGAATATCTGCTATAACGGACAGAATGCCACACGTTTTGTGATCGTGAGTAAGAAACCAATCTATGTGAAGGATGCACATAAGATCAGTATTTTCTTTGAACTGCATCATGAGAGCGGAACTCTTTACAATATGCTGTCTCACATTATTTATAATGGACTGAATATGACGAAGATAGAATCCCGCCCGATCACAGGGAAGAACTGGCAGTACCGTTTTTTTGTTGATTTCGAGGGAAATTTAAAGGACAGTGCAGTGAAGAATGCCCTGAGAGGGATTGAGGCAGAAGCTGACAGAATGAGAATTTTGGGAAATTATTGAAGCATCCTACGCGATTGGCATAGTTATTTACTGGGAATGAAGCGGACGATGGTAAACAATCCACAGATATAGACAGCAATCAACAGAACAAGATAAAACAACAAGGTAAGAAGGAAGTAATAAAAAATGGCTAGATTAAATGAATGCATCTTATACCGTAACTTTGAACATGGAGAAATCCTTGATAAAATGGCAGAACTGATGAATGCCTGGGAACAGAAAGCACCTGATCTGAAAGAAAAGGAAGGACTGTTCTTTGAATGTGCCAACGGACTGGTGGAAACTGCCGGCTCTTATGGCTTTTCAGGAAATTTATGGCACTGTTATCTGACATTTCTTCTGGTAAATAATGAAAATGCATTCAGTACAGCCTGCGAGATCAGAGGGGCTGTCAACGGAAGTATTAATGAACTGGCACTGAATGATTTCGGCGTGTTTAAAGAACTGTATGATTTTGACCTGACTGTACTGGATGAGGCATTTGGAATTTCCTGCTGTAAGGTTCTCGGTGATTATACCAACACCGGAAGTAACAGCAAGATGTTTAATTCCCGTATCAGAGACCGTATCTGTGATCTGAGCAAAACGCTGGCAGCAGCGGAGTCCACAGAGGAATTCATGAAGGATATGGTACAGTTCTATAAAGATTTTGGCGTGGGTAAGCTGGGATTACATAAGGCTTTTCGTGTAGGCCATGATGAGAATGACAATGTGGAGATCCAGCCGATCACAAGGATTGCTCATGTGAAACTGGAGGATCTGGTCGGATATGAAATTCCGAAGCAGAAGCTGATCGAGAATACAGAGGCTTTCGTAAGAGGTAGAAAAGCAAACAACTGTCTGCTTTTTGGTGATGCAGGTACAGGTAAATCCTCAAGTATCAAGGGTATCCTGAACCGTTATTATGATGAGGGACTTCGTATTATTGAGGTGTACAAGCATCAGTTTCAGGATCTGAATGACGTGATCGCGCAGATCAAGAACAGGAACTATAAATTCATTATCTATATGGATGACCTGTCATTTGAGGAATTTGAAATCGAATATAAATATTTGAAGGCAGTGATCGAGGGTGGTCTGGAGAAGAAGCCGGACAATATTCTGATCTATGCAACAAGTAACAGAAGACATCTGGTAAGAGAGAAATCCAGTGACAAGCTGGAGATCATGGATGATGACGATCTGCATTCCTCCGATACAGTGCAGGAGAAGCTTTCACTGGTTTATCGTTTTGGTGTCCGTATTTATTATGGTGCACCGAGCAAAAAAGAATTCCAGACAATTGTGAAAGCTCTCGCAGAGAGAAACGGAATTACCATGCCGGAGGACGAACTGCTTCTGGAAGCAAATAAGTGGGAGCTTTCCCATGGAGGACTTACAGGAAGAACTGCACAGCAGTTTATCGACCATCTGCTGGGTGTGGAGAAGGAATAAAAAAGCAAATAGATGAATGGTAAAGGGGGAACGCATATGGCAGTCATGACATTTGCAGCCATTGACATCGGATCTTATGAAGTCAGCATGAAGATCTTTGAGATGTCAAAAAGAATTGGTTTTCGTGAACTGAATGATGTCAGATACAGTCTGGAAATCGGAAAGGGTGTCTATTCTGACGGAAAGATCGATTCAGAAATGCTGAATGTTTTATGTGAGGTGCTGAACGACTTTAAGAGGCTGATGCAGGACTTTGGGGTGGAAGAGTATCGTGCCTGCGGCACCAGTGCATTCAGAGAACTTGTGAATCCGCTGCTGATCATTGAACAGATCTATCAGCGTACAGGAATGAAAATTGAAATATTAAGCAGTGCAGAACAGCATTTCCTTGGGTACAAATCAATTGCTGCTATAGAAAAGGGATTCAAAAAGATGATCCAGAAAGGCACCGCAATTCTGGATGTGGGCGGCGGAAGCCTTCAGGTTTCCCTCTTTGACAAGGATGCTCTGGTCACTACCCAGGGACTTAAAATGGGAAGTTTAAGAATCCGCCAGCGTCTGCAGGAACTGGAGAAAACAACCATTCATTATGACAAGCTGGTTGAGGAATTTATCCGAAATGACCTGATGAGCTTTCAGCGTCTGTATCTGAAGGATAAGGATATCAGGAATGTGATCCTGATGGGAGATTTTATTACAGATATGATCTTCCAGGAGGAAATGGAAGACAGGATCATTACAAGGGAAGAATTTATGAAACGCTATGAGGATACAGTTGGAAAATCTGTTGACTTATTGGCACAGGAGATGGAGATTGATCCAGAATATGCATCCCTTGTTGTGCCGACTATGGTAGTGTGCAGAAATTTTATTGATATTTTCAATGCAGAGTCTCTCTGGGCACCAGGTGTTTCCCTGCTGGATGGAATTGCCTATGATTTTGCAGAGAAGAAAAAATTTCTCAAAAGTGTCCACAATTTTGAGAATGACATTCTGGTTACATCAAAGAACATTGCGAAACGCTATTCCAGCAGTAAGAGCCATATCCAGGGAACTATGAATCTTTGCCTGAATATCTTTGACAGTATGAAGAAGGTTCATGGTATGGGAACAAGAGAGCGTCTGTTACTGCAGATCGCGGCACTGCTTCATGACTGTGGCAAATATATCAGCATGGAAAAGGTTTCCGAGTGTTCCTATCAGATCATTATGTCTACAGATATCATTGGGCTGTCCTCTATGGAGCGCCAGATGATCGCATGTGCGGTCAGATTCAATAATTCTGCGTTTGTTTATTACGATGAACTTTACAGTATGGGAATCGCTATAGACAGAGAGAGCTATATCAAGGTGGTAAAGATGACTGCAATCCTTCGTCTGGCGAATGCCATGGACAGAAGTCATTATCAGAAAGTAAAAGGAATCAAAGCAGTGCTCAAAGACAGAGAACTGCAGATGATCGTGGATTCTGCACAGGACATTTCCCTGGAACTGGGACTGCTGAAAGATAAAGAGGCATTTTTTGAAGAAGTATTTGGCATTCGTCTGGTTCTCAGACGCAAGGGCAGAGCGTAAAGGAGGATGAACTTATGGACTTTGAAAAATTTGAAAAGAAAGAATATTTCGTGAATCGCGAGCTGAGCTGGCTCAAATTTGATGAGCGTGTTCTGAGTGAAGCAAGAGATAAAAATCTTCCTTTGTTTGACAGACTGAAGTTCTTAAGCATTACCGCATCCAATCTGGATGAATTCTTTATGGTGCGTGTGGCGTCTCTTAAGGATCAGGTACATGCAGGATATCATAAAACAGACATTGCAGGAATGACAGCCAAGGAGCAGTTAAAAGAAATCAGTGTCCGTACCCATGAACTGGTTCATGTACAGTATAATACACTGAACCGTTCTCTGATCCCTGCGCTTGAGAAAGCCGGAATGCACCTGGTGGCAGCCCATGAGAATCTTACAGAAGCACAGAGTGTATTTGTAGACAGATACTTTGAGGATAATGTATATCCGGTACTTACACCGATGGCGATGGATTCTTCCAGACCGTTTCCGCTGATCAGAAACAAGACATTAAATATTGGAGCTCTGATCTCCAAGAAGGAGAAGAGTGATAAACTCAGCAAAAAGGATAAAACAGGAGAACTTCTGTTTGCTACAGTGCAGGTTCCGTCTGTGCTTCCAAGGGTGGTGCAGATTCCGTCAAAGAAGGATGGAGATACCACAGTGATCCTGCTGGAAGAGATTATTGAAAGAAATATTGACAAACTTTTCTTGAGTTATGATGTGATATGTGCCCATCCTTACCGTATTATGCGTAATGCGGATCTTACCATCGATGAAGATGAGGCAGAGGATCTGCTGGTGGAGATCCAGCGCCAGTTAAAGAAACGTCAGTGGGGTGAGGTTATCCGTCTGGAAGTAGAGGATAAGATGGATGAACGCCTGCTGAAGATTCTGAAAACGGAATTTGACATCAAAGAGGCAGATATTTTTGAGATAAACGGACCTCTGGATCTTACCATGCTGATGAAAGTATATGGTGCGGATGGCTTTGATGCTTACAAGACACCGAGATATCAGCCGGCACCTGTACCGGAATTTCAGAATGAGAAGGATATTTTCCAGGTGATACGTGAGGGCGATGTATTCCTGCATCATCCTTATATGAGCTTCGACCCTGTTGTAAATTTCGTACGTCAGGCAGCAAAAGATCCGGATGTTCTGGCTATTAAACAGACTCTGTATCGTGTCAGCGGCAATTCACCGATCATTGCTGCCCTTGCGCAGGCAGCAGAAAACGGCAAACAGGTTTCCGTGCTGGTAGAGCTGAAAGCACGTTTTGATGAAGAAAATAATATTGTATGGGCGAAGAAGCTGGAGAAGGCAGGATGTCATGTAATTTATGGTCTGGTAGGCCTTAAGACACACAGCAAGATCACACTGGTTGTGCGCAGGGAAGAGACAGGAATCCGCCGTTATGTGCATCTGGCAACCGGAAACTACAATGATTCCACTGCCAAACTCTATACAGACTGCGGTATCTTTACCTGCGATGAACGTTTTGGTGAAGATGCAACAGCAGTATTTAATATGCTCTCCGGATATTCAGAACCGAAAAGCTGGAATAAGCTGATCGTAGCACCAATCTGGATGAAAGACAGGTTCTTAAGCCTGATTGAACGTGAGGCAGAGAATGCGAAGAAAGGACTTCCGGCGTTGATCCGCGCAAAGATGAATTCTCTCTGTGATCCGAAGATTATTGCTGGATTGTATTATGCATCTTCCTGCGGAGTTCAGGTGGAGCTTCTGGTAAGGGGTATCTGCTGTCTGAAAGTAGGAGTGCCGGGAATCAGTGAGAATATTCATGTCCGTTCTATTGTAGGGGAATTTCTGGAGCATAGCCGTATTTTCTATTTTGAAAACGGCGGAAACCCGGAAATCTATATGGGAAGTGCGGATTGGATGCCGCGTAACCTTGACCGCAGGGTAGAGATTGTTTTCCCTGTGGAAGATGAGAAGATTAAGAAAGAGCTGGAGCATGTACTTGATCTGGAGTTTAAGGATAATGTAAAAGCTCATATCCTGCAGCCGGATGGAACTTATGTGAAGCCGGATAAACGAGGCAAAGCCCAGATTAACTCTCAGATGGAATTCTGTATGGAGGCAACTGAGAAAGCAGCACTTCATAAACACGAAGAAAAGAAATCCCGCGTATTCATTCCGGCAGAGCCTGCGGAGGATATAGAGGAATAAAAAACAGTCAGAAACAGAAATAAATAACTGGGAAATGCCATGGAAAGCGGTGGAGCTGCCATGGCATTTCTTTTCTGGAACAAAAAATCCCTCCCTTTTTGTGGCAAAAGCAACGTAAATACAGGGCATTTTGAACGAAAAATTCGAGAAAAATAAAAAAATTGAAATTTTTTTAAAAAAGTACTTGCATTTTAGAAAAAGATGGTGTATATTAAACGAGTCGACAGCGAAGAGCGAACGACAGATAAACAAATGGCCAGTTGGTCAAGGGGTTAAGACGTCGCCCTCTCACGGCGAAAACACGGGTTCGATTCCCGTACTGGCTGCTACAAAATAGTGAGAATTTAACCAGAGCTTAGGCTCTGGTTATTTTTTTGTCAGGGATTTCTCCTGACATGTTGTATGTCTTCGCAGACAAAAATGATTCACGAACCTGGAGCTTTCATCTGACAATAGAGGAGTAATACTTGGAAAGGAAGAATGATATGGTCACTGATGAAGAACTTTATGGGCAATATCTGTGCGGTGATGAGACAGGACTTGAACTATTGATAAAAAAATACGGCGACCCGCTGACCTTATACATCGATGGTTATCTGCATGACGTCCATGAAGCGGAGGATTTAATGATGGAAACCTTTTCCTGGCTGTTTACGAAAAAGCCCCGCATCCGGAATGGATGTTTTAAGGCTTACCTCTATAAAGCAGCGCGTCACATGGCATTACGCCACAAAAGCAGACGGCGGATTATCTTCAGTCTTGACAACCTGACCAGAGAACCGGAGGCACAAACGCTGGTAGAGGAGGTCGTCCGCACAAAAGAGCGAAACCAGATCCTGCATCTCTGCATGGACGAGTTAAATCCAGATTATAGGGAGGCTCTTTATCTGACCTATTTTGAGGGCATGAGCTATCAACAGGCAGCTGAGGTTATGGGGAAAAGTGTAAAGCAGATCACAAATATGGTGTACCGGGGGAAAGAGCGTTTACGCGGATTATTGAAACGGGAGGGTATTACGAATGCTGAAAGATGAGGAACGGATTGCTGAGGTAAAACGGCGTATTGCAAAAAAAGAACAACAGCAGAGACTGCGGCGCAGACGGATTATCTCTGCTGTCTGTATAGCGGCATGCTTTGCAGTGATCGTTGGGGTTTCCTTTGCCATGCCCGGTATTATCGGGCGGGTCGAACCCGGTACTTCTTCAGGCTTTGAAACTGCGGCAACAATTTTGGGCGGCAGCACCGCATTGGGATATATGGTGATCGGACTGCTGGCTTTTGTTCTCGGCGCGTGCGTGACTATTCTGTGTTTTCGCATCCATCAGCTGAACAAAGAGGAGCAGACGGAGAAACAAAAGGAGGACAATGGGGATGGAACTGTTCAGTAACTTTTTTCAATTCGCTGTTACCCTGCTGGGCTTTTGTATGAGTGGTATTCGGTATCTGAAAGATCGAAAACAGATATATTTCCTGCTGACCTGCTTTTACGGCTGCTTTGCCCTTGGCTCTCTTTACTGGACGCTGTATCTGCTTCTGTTTTCTGAAACGCCGCAGGTCTTTTATGTGTCAGAGTTCGGCTGGATAGCCAGCGTGATTTTCCTTTATCTTCTGCAATACACCCTTTCCTCTGCAGAGGAAAGAGACTTTTCGACACGGAAATCTCTGATAGCTCCTCTGATCGGCGTTCCGCTTTGTGTATTTTACTGTACTTTTGGGGATGTTCTCTCCAATCTGCTCTGGTGTGGCATGATGATCGTTGTTTCCTATCATTCTATCCGGGGTCTTGCTTATGCGCAGATACAGACGGGAACAGCGTGTAAGATGCGGTATTTCCACATTGGGGTGCTGTGCTATGTGGCGGTGGAGTATGCTCTTTGGATCTCCGGCTGTCTGTGGCCGGGTTATTCCATTTCCGCTCCCTATTGCTGGCTTGATCTTCTGCTTACAGGCTGCCTGTTTGCACTGCTGCCAGCCACAGGAAAGGCGGTGCAGGTATGACATATATTGAAAACGTATTTCTTTGCATGGCCTCGCCCCTGCTGATCGCTGCTCTGTGTATGGGAAAGCGGCAGAGAAAATTCTTTCTGTTCTGCTTTGCCGGGATGGGTGTCTGTCTACTTTCCGCATACATCAACACCTTTTTCGCTGCACTTTATAAAGCGGACACCTTTGCAGCTACCACAGAGATCGCCCCGGTGGTGGAGGAAGTGATGAAACTTCTGCCATTGCTCTTTTATCTGCTGATATTTGAGCCGAAAAGAGAGCAGATTAAAAATACCGCCGTAGTTATAGCTCTTTCCTTTGCCACATTTGAAAACGTCTGCTATCTGATCCAAAACGGAGCCGGTCATTTTTCTTTTATTTTCTTCCGGGGTATTGGGACTGGAGCCATGCATGTGATCTGTGGAGCCATTGTCGGCGGTGGCCTTGCATATGTGTGGCAGAGAACATGGCTGAAGATTGCCGGAACCTGCGGTCTGCTGGGAGCAGCAATCACCTTTCACGCAATTTATAATCTTCTGATCGCCTATGGCAGTGTAGCACAGTATATTGCTTATCTGCTGCCTGTACTGATCCTGGCAGCGGGAAAACTGATTTTCCGCAGTTCAATACAATAATATAACCTGATTTTTCGCTTTTGGGAGCTGTTTCGGCAGCTCTCAAATTTTTTTGAAAAAATTTGATTTTCAGGTGAGAGTTTTTCGCTTTTTTTGTACCTATATAAGTGAAAGGACTTTTAAGACTGTTTTTGTGGAAGGAGGTTGGAAGGCATGTACGATACAGAAAAGCGTATCGAATTGGTAAAAAAGCGAATGTATGAATACCACCGCCGCCAGGAGCGGCGCACAGTCCGCCGTCTGTCCGTTCTGTGTACCCTGCTGTTCCTGTCCCTTGTGGGGGCAATGGGAATCATGCAAAGCCAGCCAATAAACGCCACGGGAATGTACGGCACAATTCTGCTGCATGAAGGCGCAGGCGGCTATGTGTTGGTGGCTGTCATTTCCTTTACTGTGGCAGTCGTGATTACCGCATTATGTATCAAATTCAGAAACAGAGGACAAAAGAGTCAAGACGTAGAAGATCATGTATAAAGAAAGGAGAGGTGAACGTATGAAGAAAAAGTTATTAGCCGGGATTCTGGCACTTGCACTGTGTTCCACCAATATGCCCCCCCAGACCATATTTGCGGGGGAATTTACTTCCGGAAATCCGGATATAGTGTCTGAAGAAGAAACTCCGGAGATTTTTACAAATGAGGAGCAGGAAGCGGCAGGCGAGACAGAAGAGGAACTGTCTGTATTCAGTTCAGAAGAGCTTCCTGAGTTTGATGATGCCCCCGATGAGGCAGTGGCTGCTACGGAAAATGCACAAAATGGAGTAATTGATTTAACTGATGCTACTAAGGTTACGGACGGAGTTTATACTATAACTTCGATAGGAGATCACAGATTCACATGCAGTAATGAACAGACAACGACAAATAGAATTGTGGTTGATGGAACGAATACTTCAGAGCAAGACAACATCAACATTTATCTTGATAACGTAAATATCAAAACATCTGTTGGTCCGGCACTGCAAATAAATAATAATGTTGAAGCTACAGTTACTATATATTTAACAGGCAAAAATAAACTTACAACAACTAATCAAAACTCTGCCGGTTTAGAAAAAAATAATACTGCCCATCTTACAATAGATAATTCTAAAAACAATACTGGAGAATTAATTGCCAAAGGTTCTGATTATGGAGCCGGTATTGGCGGTGGCTTTGGCGAACATTCTGGTGGTAAGTGCATGAACATTACCATCAGTGGTGGTTCTGTAGATGCTGATGCTGTTTATGGAGCCGGTATTGGTGGCGGCCCTGGCAATAACTATGGTGGCGATTGCAATACCATTATCATTAATGGCGGTTTTGTAAAGGCTTATTCTTCTAATGGAGCCGGTATTGGTGGCGGCTCTGGAAAGAGTTATGGTGGCGCTTGCAATACCATTATCATTAATAACGGTTCTGTAGAAGCTCATTCTACTAATGGTGCCGATATTGGCGGTGGTAATGGCGAATATTTTGGTGGCAATTGCATGAATATTACCATCAGTGGTGGCTCTGTAGAGGCTAATGGTGTCGGTATTAGTGGCGGCCGTGCCCAGAAATTTAGGAGCGATTGCTCTAACATTACCATTAGTGGCGGTTCTGTAAATGCACAAGTTGGTTGCACTCCTCACAAGAAGTTGGATAGCTCTGGTAGCTACGACCCTAAAAGCCCTGAAGTGTATCTCTGTGTTATTCCTAATAGAGGCACTCAATTAGTAACTATAGATGATAATAGCTGGAAACCATCTAATCATAAAGCGGTTGGCTCTGGGAATACAAATCTATATGCCTGGCTGACTGGAGAAGATCATTTTGTAACTGTTGGAAGTGAAGATCGATGTTATATTTTTAAGTCAGACACATTCACATTCAACCAACAAGGCAAACATACTATAACCAATAATGATTTTAACTTTAATCCGCCTACTAACCTTACATATGATGGCAATACCAAAACTGTTACTGTTAGTCCCAAGGTCAGCTTTAAAGATATGGCAAAAAATATTACAGTAAAATATTTTCTTGAAGATAAATTAATAAATGGTCTTCCGGTAAATGCAGGAACATATACAGTAAAAATTAATGTTAAAGAGGGTGAGTTTTATAATAGTATAGATAATCTAACAGATGATAATTGGAAGTTTACTATTGAACCTGCTCCTATCACCTCAGATATCCAGATCACTTCATATTCTGGTACTTATGACGGCGGGCCCCACGCAGTAATTTATTCTGTTACAGGCTGTCCAAAAGGATGCACTATTGAATATAGTACTGATAGGAAAACCTGGACAGATAAGTGTCCCACCGTAAAATCTGTAGAGGATGCCACTAATACCAGTGTTTATATACAAATTTCCAAAGAGAATTATACCACTTTGACTTTAGGTCCTCAAAAAGCCAGCATATCTCCGAAAGATATTACCATCAATATTGATAACCTCGAAAAAACCTACGGAACTGCTAACCCGGCACTCACTTTTAAAGTCTCGGATCAAACTCCATTAGTTGCAAATGATACTATCAAATCCTTAGGTATAAAACTCAAAACTACTGCTGAAACATCCTCTCCAGTAAACTCAAGCGGCTATCCAATTACTCTGGAAAGCTACACAAATAAAAATTATAAAATAAATGCCCAAAAAGGAATACTTAGGATTAATCCAGCAACCTTTGATGAAGATTCCATTAAAATTACAGCATATAATGGAACATATGATGGAGATGAACACCCAATTATAACGGGCATCTTTCCAACCGGCAGTAATGTGGAATATTCAACAGAAAGTCCAAACGAAACCACTATTTGGAGTTCAACCTGTCCAAACGTAAAAACAGTAGCAGATGCCAAAAAAACAAACGTATGGATAAAAATCAGCAAAGATAATTATGCTACAAAGATATATGGTCCAATACAGGCAACTATCAATCCAGCTTCTGAAGCACCAGGCTATCCATCTACAGCCAAAATATCCGTTCCGTGGTCCTGTAAGAAAGTAAATGAGATTGCTACTAACCTTCTTCCTGCAAACTGGAAATGGCAGACAGAAGATGCAGCTAAAGATTTACAGGTTGGAAACAATTCTGCTGCCGCAATTTACACCGGTGAAGATAAAGGAAATTATGTAAGCGGAACTGTTACTTATACAATCACCAGAAGTAAATGCGAACACAAACATACAGCCGGACGTTACTACTCCTCTCCTTCCTGTACTTCCAGCGGATACAGTGGAGATACCTACTGCACAGACTGTAATGAAACACTTTCCTATGGCTATACGATTCCTGCATACGGCCATGACTATGACAACGGCGTTATCACTACAGAACCAACTGCCGAAACCGACGGAATCATAACTTACACCTGTAAGCGGTGCAAACATCAGGATACAAAAACCCTCGGAAAACTTGGTGACGGGGAACCTTATATTGAGGGAAGTTTCCAGAAGAAAGGCTGGGATGCTGTCAATGATCTGATCAAGGCTTCCAAAGAAAAAGATATCATTTCCATTACCCTGAATGGTGCCAAGGTACTTCCTGCCTTTGTTTTATCCGGGATAAAAGGAAAAGATATTTCCCTGAATCTCGATATGGAGAATGGTTTCATCTGGAAGATCAACGGTACTTCCATTACAGCAGAAACACCTGCAGATACCGATCTTTCTGTTACAAACACAGCAGAATATATCCCGGCAGCATTATACAGACTGATCTCCGCAAACCAGAATGATTTCGGTTTCCATCTTGGAAGAAGCGGAGCTTTCGATTTTCCGGTTGTGCTTTCCGTAAAGGCAGATGCTTCCTGCGCGGGACTTATGGCAAATCTGTTCTGGTATGATGCTGAGAATGGGGTTCTGCAGTGTATCCAGACTGTGACTGTAAGCGGCGCTTTTGAGCGCAGTATTCCATATGCCGACTTTACGCTTTCCAAAGGACAGGATTATTTCATAGCATTTGGTACAGAATCCCTCAATGGCAGAGTCATTCACACAGACGGAAGTATCACAGACGAAAATGGTGCATACCTGCGACCTGCCGACACAAAAATTTCCAGCCATTCCATTGACAGAAACAAGCTTACTGTCAGACTTTCCAAAGGATGTGCAGGCGCTCAGGGTTATGACTTCGTAATCAGTAAAAAATCAGATATGCTCAAAACCGGAAAGTTCAGCAAAACAGTTTCCTCAACCGGCAAGCCACAGGCATCTTTCAAATATCTTTCAAAAGGTACCTGGTATGTGGCAGCCCGAAGCTGGGCTCTGGATGCACAGGGCAATAAGGTCTATGGTTCCTGGACAAAGATTAAGAAGATTAAGATCACTGTTGTCACACCACAGCAGCCAAAGATCAGGGATATTACTGTAAAAGGAAACACTGTGACTATTACTTACACAAAATGCAAAAATGCCACAGGTTATGAGATCCTGCTTGGAACCAAATACAAGACTTCCGCAGGTGAGAAATATCCGGTTAAAAAATATGTGAAACGTACAGAAGGCAAAAATACCGTAACTGTAACCTTTACAAACATAAAGAAAGGCACCTGGTATGTGACAGTACGTTCCTGGAATAAGACCTCCAAGGATAAATCCAGAGTTTACAGTCCATACTCCGCAATGAAGAAGTTCAAGACAAAGAAATAGCTTCTGTTTCTTACAGGATTCTGAATGAAATCTGCCTGAAAAATCAACTTGTAATTTGCCAATAAAAATCAAAAATAAAACATATATGACGACAACAGGAGGAAAGGCATCTGCCTTTTCTCCTGCCATTTTTCTTAGAGATTGTATTCTTTATATAACTGCTCACGTCTTTTGGCGTCTGTTGATACAATTGGGATTTCTTCAGTTCTCTGATCCTGAAGTAATCGAGTAATCAGGCTTCCAAGTCGAGTTTCACCCCTTGCCTGTCCAATTGCTTCTCCTTCTGTACGTCCCTCAGCTTTAAGTCTTTCAGATTCCAGTTCCAGAACTTTTCCGCCCATAATATCACCTATTCCTTTCCGTACATCTTCCTCCTTACGGAAAATATAATCCGCAATCTTTACAATTAACTTTGTCAAATCTGTATACAGTTCCGATTTACCTGTCTCCGTCAGTTCCTTTTCCAAATTTACCCTGATATCTTCATATTCGTTTAAAAGCATCTGGAATAATTCCGGATTGTTATTAAAATCATGTCCTTTTTTCTCGTATCTCATAATATAAAATGGCAACAGCATTAACAGGTTTTTTTCAAAGATGCTGTCTTTTGTATAATCAGCCATTTTTATAGCAGGTATGGAATATAAATATGTATTTCCATCTGGAAAAACTACATCTGCTTCCAGATAATCCGGCGTGTTCTCCGAACTTCTCAGAAACAGTACGCAGGACTTTGGAAATTCTATCCGGTATCTGCGCCCCTGCTTTTCAGCATGTTCTATGCCAATTGCAAAATCATATTCGATCATCCTTATTACCATTGTCATGTCATCTGTACTCTGACACTCGATATGGTACATTTTCCTTCCAATCAGCAGACAGGAATCTGTAATGATCTCTCCATCCTCCTGTTGATGTTCATTGCGAAGCTGTGTGATCTTCACATCTTCCGGGTATGATGTATGGAATACCTCATTGATCAGCGGCACTGCCAGGTATGGCATCTTCTCAATCATTGTACGGAATACATCATCAAAAATCGTATTATTCATATAACACTCCTTTTTGTACTTATATTATAACATTTTGACGAGTTTTATTGAACACTTAATTTCTTTAAAATTATGTATTTTTATCTTTGGAATCAGTGGCAGATATTGCCTGAAAAATCACTTATAAGAAAGTATAGATTATCGTTTACATTTTTTACTATACAGCATCTATGACTATTTATCAAGTCCATTTTGGACGATTATTTTCCTGTTCTTCCTTAAATCCAGAGTTTACAGTCCATACTCCACAATGAAGAAATTCAAAACAAAGAAATATCTTCTTTCCGGACGTCAGATTCCGTCGGATTTTTATTACTATATAAATGAAATTTCATAGCATTTGGTACAGAATTTCTCAATGGCAGAGTTATTCACACAGACGGAAGTATCACAGATGAAAACGGTGCATACCTGCGTCCTGCCAATACAAAGATTTCCAGCCATTCCATTGACAGAAACAAGCTTACTGTCAAACTTTCCAAAGGATGTGCCGGTGTTCAGGGTTATGACTTCGTGATCAGTAAGAAATCAAATATGCTCCAGACCGGCAAATTCAGCCAGACCGTTTCCTCAACCGGAAAGCCACAGGCATCTTTCAGATATCTGGCAAAAGGTACCTGGTATGTGGCAGCCCGAAGCTGGGTTCTGGATGCACAGGGCAATAAGGTCTATGGTTCCTGGACAAAGATCAAGAAGATCAAGATCACTGTTGTCACACCACAGCAGCCAAAGATCAGGAATATCACTGTAAAAGGAAACACTGTGACTGTCACTTACACAAAATGCAAAAATGCCACAGGTTATGAAATCCTGCTGGGAAACAAATACAAAACCTCCGCAGGTGAGAAATATCCTGTAAAAAAACATCTGAAACGTACCGGAAACACCACTACTGTAACCTTTACAAACGTAAAGAAAGGTACCTGGTATGTGACCATACGGGCATGGAACCAAACATCCAAAGACAAATCCAGAGTTTACAATCCATACTCCGCAATGAAGAAATTTAAGACAAAGAAATAGCTTCTGTTTCTTACAGATATTTCTACTGTAAAGATAATGCAAAACAGCCTTGCGGGCAAATGAAACAGTTGACAGCTGAAAAAACCAATGATAAGATAAATGCACTCAAATTATAACAGAACAGGCTTACAGTCAGAAAAGGATCAGAATTTCGGTTCTGATTATTTTTTGTGTTTTATTCCGTTGACAAGGGAAAGTTCACACTTGAAAAAGAATAAAAATTCGGTTATAATACGAACAAATGTTTGTAATGCAAAAAATTATTCCCGGATTTACAGTAAGCAATCCGGTTGATAGAAAGAAAGGAAATGTAACAGACATGGCAAAGAAAAACACCTATGATGCAGGGAGCATCTCTGTCCTGGAAGGCCTGGAGGCGGTTCGTAAGCGTCCGGGAATGTACATCGGAAGTGTTTCACGAAAAGGATTAAATCATCTCATTTATGAGATCGTAGATAACGCAGTAGATGAACATCTGGCAGGATACTGCAGTTTGATCCATGTGATTCTGGAGAAGGATGGTTCCTGTACGGTTACGGATAATGGAAGAGGAATCCCGGTAGATATGCATGAGAAAGGAGTATCGGCAGAGAGACTTGTATTTACAACTCTTCATGCAGGCGGTAAATTTGATAATTCTGCCTATAAGACCAGCGGAGGACTTCATGGAGTAGGCTCTTCGGTTGTGAATGCCCTGTCTACATATCTGGACATTAAGATCAGTCGTGACGGATATGTGCATCATGATCACTATGAACGGGGAATCCCGACCATTGAACTTGAGGAAGGGTTGCTACCGAAGCTGGGTAAGACCAGACAGACCGGAACCAGTATCAATTTCCTGCCGGATCCGGAGATTTTTGAAAAGACCAGATTCTCAGCAACAGAAGTAAAGAGCAGACTTCATGAGACTGCATATCTGAATCCGGAACTGACCATTCATTTTGAGGATAAAAGAGGTGCAGAGGTCGAGGATATTACCTATCATGAGCCGGACGGTATCATTGGATTTATCAAAGATCTGAACCACAGCGCGGAAGTCCTGCATGATCCGGTTTACCTGAAAGGGGAAGCAGACGGCATTCAGGTAGAGGTGGCATTTCAGTTTACCAATGAATTCCGTGAGAATGTACTGGGCTTCTGTAATAACATTTACAATGCAGAGGGCGGTACTCATCTGACCGGATTTAAGACTACATTTACTACAGTCATGAATACTTATGCGAGAGAGATTGGTGTTCTTAAAGACAAGGATCCGAACTTCACAGGTGCAGATATCCGTAACGGAATGACAGCAGTTGTTTCCATCAAGCATCCGGAACCTCGTTTCGAGGGACAGACCAAGACAAAGCTGGATAATCAGGATGCATCACGCGCAACCGGAAAGGTTGTAGGAGAGCAGATGGTACTCTATTTTGACAGAAATCTGGAGACTCTTAAGACAATCCTTTCCTGCGCGGAGAAAGCTGCCAAAATCCGCAAGACAGAGGAGAGAGCCAAGACCAATCTTCTGACAAAGCAGAAATATTCCTTTGACTCTAACGGAAAGCTGGCAAACTGTGAGAAAAAGGATCCGTCCCAGTGCGAGATCTTTATCGTAGAGGGAGATTCTGCGGGAGGTTCCGCAAAGACTGCACGTAACCGTAATTATCAGGCAATCCTTCCTATCAGAGGTAAGATCCTGAATGTGGAGAAAGCAACCATTGACAAAGTGCTTGCCAATGCGGAGATCAAGACCATGATCAATGCATTTGGATGTGGATTCTCCGAAGGATACGGAAATGACTTTGATATTACGAAGCTTCGTTACGACAAGATTGTGATCATGGCTGATGCCGATGTGGATGGGGCGCATATTTCCACACTGCTCCTGACTTTATTCTACCGTTTCATGCCGGATCTGATCACTGAGGGACATGTGTATATTGCCATGCCGCCATTATATAAAGTCATGCCTAAGAAGGGGCAGGAGGAATACCTGTATGATGATAAGGCACTGGAGAGATACAGACGTGCCCATAAACCGGGAAGCTTTACTCTTCAGAGATATAAAGGTCTGGGCGAGATGGATGCGGAGCAGCTCTGGGAGACTACTCTGAATCCGGAGACAAGAATGATGAAGCGAGTGGAGATTGAGGATGCGAGACTTGCATCAAGCGTGACAGAGATCCTGATGGGAAGCGATGTTCCGCCGAGAAAGAAGTTTATCTATGAGCATGCACAGGATGCAGAGCTGGACATCTGATTTTGCCGGAGTGTTATATGGAAATTAAGACAGATATATGGATATGTGTCTGAAATGGAGGAAAGAGATTAAATGGAAACAAAGCAGGAGAATGTGATTCCCACCGACTATGCGGAGGTCATGCAGAAATCCTATATAGATTATGCCATGAGTGTTATTATCTCCAGAGCCCTGCCAGATGTGCGTGACGGATTGAAACCTGTACAGAGAAGAACTCTGTATGATATGTATGAACTGGGTATCCGTTATGACAGACCATACAGAAAATGTGCCCGTATCGTAGGTGATACCATGGGTAAATATCATCCACACGGTGACAGTTCTATCTACGAAGCACTTGTGGTAATGGCTCAGGATTTTAAGAAAGGCAAAACACTGGTCGACGGACATGGAAACTTCGGTTCCATCGAGGGCGACGGTGCAGCTGCCATGCGATATACAGAAGCCAGACTGGAGAAACTGACACAGGATGTCTTCCTCGAAGATCTGGATAAGAATGTAGTAGATTTTATGCCGAACTTTGACGAGACAGAGAAGGAACCTGTGGTACTTCCTGTCAGAATCCCGAATCTGCTGGTAAACGGGGCGGATGGTATCGCTGTCGGCATGGCGACCAGCATTCCGCCTCACAATCTGGGTGAAGTGGTAGATGCGGTAAAGGCATATATGAAGAATAATGACATCAGTGTCAAAGGGCTGATGCGCTATCTCAAGGGACCGGACTTTCCGACAGGTGGTCTGGTAGTAAATAAAGATGACCTGCTCAGGATTTACGAGACAGGAACAGGGAAGCTCCGTGTCAGAGGTAAAGTGGAGACAGTGAAGCTTAAAGGCGGCAGACAGCAGCTTGTGATCACAGAGATTCCTTACACAATGATCGGGGCAAATATCGGAAAATTCCTGAATGATATTGCGTCTCTTGTGGAAAACAAGAAGACAACAGATATCGTGGATATTTCCAATCAGTCTTCCAAAGAGGGAATCCGTATTGTTCTTGACCTGAAGCGTGACGCAGATGTAGAGAATCTTACAAATATGCTCTATAAGAAGACAAAGCTGGAAGATACTTTTGGCGTGAATATGCTGGCAGTTGCGGATGGCAGACCGGAGACTCTGAGTCTGAAGCAGGTGATCGAGCATCACGTAGATTTCGTATTCGATGTCACGACCAGAAAGTACACCACCCTTCTGAATAAGGAGCAGGAGAAGAAAGAAATCCAGGAAGGTCTGATCAAGGCATGTGATGTGATCGACCTGATCATCGAGATCCTGCGAGGAAGCAAGAACAGAGAACAGGTAAAGAAATGCCTGGTTGACGGTGTGACAGAAGGAATCAGGTTCAAGAGCAAATCAAGCGAGAAAGCTGCGCAGAAGCTGCATTTCTCAGAAAAACAGGCAGCTGCGATCCTGGATATGCGTCTGTACAAACTGATCGGTCTGGAGATCGAGGCACTTCAGGCAGACTATGCAGAAACAATGAAGAACATTGCCATTTATGAAGATATCCTGAATAATTATGATTCCATGGCAGAAGTGATCATGAAAGAATTGGATCAGATCAAGAAAGAATACGGTACGAAACGCCGCACAGTGATCGAGAATGCAGAAGAAGTTGTCTATGAGGAAAAGAAGATGGAAGAAATGGAAGTCACATTCCTTATGGACCGCTTCGGATATATGCGGACCATTGATAAGTCTGCATATGAGAGAAATAAAGAAGCTGCCAATGCAGAGAACAAATATGTGTTTAACTGTATGAATACAGATAAGATCTGTATCTTTACAGATAATGGAAAGATGCACAGTATCAAGGTGGCAGATATTCCGCTGGTTCGTTTCAGGGATAAGGGGACACCGGCAGATAATCTGAGCAATTATGACAGTGCACAGGAACGTATGCTCTATGTAGCACCACTGGCATCTGTAAAAGAAAATACACTTCTGTTTGTCACTGCTGCATCCATGTGCAAGCTGGTGAGTGGTGCAGAGTTTGATGTGGCGAAGAGAACGATTGTGTCTACGAAACTTGCTGAAGAGGATTCTCTGATCTTTGTGGGTTCTGCGGATGAAATGGAACAGGTGGTATTCCAGAGTGAAGGCGGATATTTCTTAAGATTTCAGAAACAGGATATTTCTGCTATGAAGAAAACATCTATCGGGGTGCGTGGAATGAAACTGGCAGAAGGAGATAAGCTGGATCATGCATATCTTCTGGAAAGCCGCCAGGAATATACCATTACTTACCATGATAAACCCTATGTTCTCAACAGGATAAAACTGTCCAAACGGGACAGTAAAGGAATAAAACCACGTATATAAAACCAACAAATCCGCTAAAATCAAGGTTTTTGCAGGAAAAGCCTTGCAATTGCCGGAAATTGGTGTTACAATACATCTAAATTAGAACTTGTTGACAAAGGAGTGGGCGTGAGCCCACTCTTATTTGTTGCATGGAAAGGCAGGTGGGAAAATGAGCAGACGGGAAGAGTATGAAAAGCGCGCAGAGGAACTTCTGGCACCGATCGTAGAACTTAACGGCTTTGAACTGGTTGATGTAGAATATGTAAAGGAAGCAGGAAACTGGTATCTGAGAGGATACATTGACAAACCAGGCGGAATTACAGTAAATGACTGTGAGACAGTCAGCAGAGCTTTCAGTGACAAACTGGATGAGAATGATTTTATTGAAGACAGTTATATCATGGAGATCAGTTCACCGGGACTGGACAGACCGCTGAAGAAAGACAAAGACTTTGAGAGAAACATGGGAAAACTGGTGGAAATCCGTACCTATCGGCCAATCGAGAAGCAAAAAGAGTTCTGCGGGATTTTGACCGCATATGATAGTAACAGTGTGACAATCGATGAGGATGGAACCGAGCGTGTTTTTGATAAGAAAGACACAGCCCTGATACGCCTCGCAATAGAGTTTTAGTTAATTCGGGAGGATAAGAAAAAAATGAGCAGAGAGTTAAAGGAGGCACTGGATATCCTTGAAAAGGAAAAGAGTATCAGCAAAGATACTCTGCTTGAGGCAATTGAGCAGTCTCTGATCCAGGCCTGCAAAAACCATTTTGGAAAAGCTGACAATGTACATGTAACTATTAATCCGGAAACCTGCGATTTTTCAGTGTATGCAGACAGAAGTATCGTAGAATACGTAGAGGATCCTGCAATGGAGATTTCTCTGGCAGATGCTTTGAAGATCACATCAAGAGCTGAGATCGGAGGCATGATACAGGTTCCGATCCAGTCTAAGGAATTCGGACGTATTGCGACACAGAATGCAAAGAACGTTATCCTGCAGAAAATCCGCGAGGAAGAACGTAAAGTGCTGTATGATGAATACTATGGAAAAGAAAAAGAAGTAGTAACCGGTATTGTACAGCGTGTGATGGGCAAGAATGTAAGCATCAATCTTGGTAAGGCAGATGCAGTATTAAGTGAGAATGAACAGGTGAAAGGGGAAACCTTCCAGCCGACAGAGAGAATTAAGGTGTATATTCTTGAAGTCAAGGATACCCCGAAGGGACCTCGTATTCTGGTATCCAGAACTCATCCGGGACTTGTGAAACGTCTCTTTGAGTCAGAAGTTGCAGAAGTAAAAGACGGAACTGTTGAGATCAAGAGCATCGCACGTGAGGCCGGTTCCCGTACAAAGATCGCTGTATGGAGCAACGATCCGGATGTAGATGCAGTTGGTGCATGCGTAGGTATGAACGGCGCACGTGTCAATGCAGTAGTTGAGGAACTTCGCGGTGAGAAGATCGATATCATCAACTGGGATGAGAATCCTGCAATCCTGATCGAGAATGCATTGAGCCCTGCAAAGGTTATCGCAGTTATGGCAGATCCTGATGAGAAGACAGCTCTGGTAGTTGTTCCTGATTATCAGCTGTCCCTTGCAATCGGTAAAGAAGGTCAGAATGCACGTCTTGCTGCAAGACTTACAGGATTTAAGATTGACATCAAGAGTGAGACTCAGGCAAAAGAAGCCGGTGATTTCTATGATTATGATGATGACGAGACTGCAGAAGATGCAGCTGAGGCATCAGCAGAGGAAACTTCAGCAGAAGATTCCCTGACAGAAGAAACCGAAGCAGAAGAAGTTTCAGAGGAAGTTCCTGTAGAAGAAGAGCCACAGGCTCAGGAAGCAGGAGAGAATGAAGACGAAGAATAAGATTCCCATGCGCCAGTGTACCGGCTGCAGGGAAATGAAAAGCAAGAAAGAGATGCTCAGAGTTCTTAAGACTACAGAAGATGAGATCGTGCTTGATACTACCGGTAAGAAAAACGGCAGAGGCGCATATCTGTGTCTTTCCAGAGAATGTCTGGATAAAGCGATTAAAAATCATGGACTTGAGCGTTCACTGAAAACTGCGGTTCCGGATGAGGTATACGAACGACTTAAGAAGGAGCTGGAAGATATTGAAAAATAACAGAGTACTGTCGCTGATAGGGCTGGCTACCAAAGCAGGCAAGACCGTAAGCGGAGAATTTTCCACAGAGAAATCTGTAAAGACCGGAAAAGGACTGCTTGTGATCGTTGCTGAGGATGCCTCCGAGAATACAAAGAAGAAATTCAGGAATATGTGCAGTTTTTATGAAGTTCCGATTTTCTTCTTCTCAGATAAAGAGAGCTTAGGCAGAGCAATGGGAAAGGAGTACCGCGCCTGTCTGGCTGTCCAGGATGAGAACTTTGCGAAAGCAATCATGAAGGAGGTATAGCGATTGTCAAAATTAAGAGTACATGAGCTGGCCAGAGAGCTTGGACGACAGAACAGAGAAGTGATCGAGTTTCTGAAATCAAAAGGCGTTGATGTGAGAAGCCATATGAGTATGGTGGATGAGCCTGCGGTTTCGGAAGTAAAGAATAGATTCAGAAAAGACAATAATAACAGGGGAAAGGAGCATATTGCGAAATTGGAGACTCCCAAGACAGAAGAAAAGGTTGTAACAGCAAAATCAGAAGGAGATAAAACTGAAACACCTAAAAAGAAAAAAAATATTATCCGCGTTTTTCATGCACAGAATGCAAGTGACGGAGGAAAAACAAGAAAGAAATCTGCGAAAGCTGAAGGCGAGAGAACAGGTTCACCAAGAAATGCAGAAGGAAGAAATTCCGACAGTTCAAGGACAGACGGTGACAGACCAAGAAGAAATAATAATGACCGCCCAGGTACAGGCAACAGAAGACCGGACGGACAGAACCGTCAGGGAAGACCTCAGGGCGAGGGAAGATCCCAGGGAGATAACCGCCAGGGAGGACGTTTTGGCCAGGGAAGAAACCAGGGCGATGGTCAGGGCCGTCCGGGCGGAAGAATCCAGGGCGATGGAAATCGGCAGGGAGGACGTTTCGGACAGGGAAGACCACAGGGAGATGGAAACCGTCAGGGAGGAAGACCGCAGGGCAATGGCCAGGGTCGTCCGGACGGAAACAGAAGTGAAGGACGTGACGGACGCTTCGGCGGCAGTCAGGGACGTCAGGGACAGCGCCAGAATACAAGAAAGAATGACGATATGGCATTTGCACCGGAACTGACAAAGACTTCCAAAGACAGCAAGAGAGAAAGAGACAGAGAGAACAAAAACAAGAAAAAAGATTTTGATAAGACACAGAGTGGCGGACGCAGACCAAATCAGGGTGGATTCAATAAGAATTCCAGAATCCCGAAAGCTCTGCAGAAACCGGCTCCGCAGCCAAAACAGGAAGAGAAGAAACCTGAGGTTAAGGAAATCACACTTCCGGAGAAGATGACGATCCGCGAACTGGCAGAAGCTATGAAAATGCAGCCGTCAGTAATTGTGAAGAAGCTCTTTATGCAGGGTATGATGGTTACCGTAAACCATGAGATCGATTTTGAGAAAGCTCAGGAGATTGCTCTGGAATATGATATCATCGCAGAACCGGAAGAGAAGGTAGACGTTATCGAAGAACTCCTCAAAGAGGATGAAGAAGACGAAAAAGATATGGTTTCAAGACCACCTGTAGTCTGTGTTATGGGGCATGTTGACCATGGTAAAACATCTCTTCTGGATGCAATCCGTAAGACAAATGTAACACGTGGAGAAGCCGGCGGTATCACACAGCACATCGGTGCTTCTGTAGTAGAGGTTGGCGGACAGAAGATCACATTCCTGGATACACCTGGACATGAAGCTTTCACAGCTATGCGTATGCGTGGTGCAAACTCCACAGATATCGCAGTTCTGGTTGTAGCAGCTGATGATGGTGTGATGCCTCAGACAGTAGAGGCTATCAGCCATGCGAAGGCGGCAGGCGTTGAGATCATAGTTGCAATCAACAAGATTGATAAGCCAAGTGCTAATATTGAGCGTGTAAAACAGGAACTTTCTGAATATGAACTGATCCCGGAAGACTGGGGCGGAAGTACGATTTTTGTTCCTGTATCCGCACATACAGGAGAGGGAATCGATACTCTTCTTGAGATGATCCTTCTTACAGCCGAGGTATGTGAATTAAAGGCAAACCCGAACCGTTCCGCAAGAGGTCTTGTAATCGAGGCTCAGCTTGATAAAGGTAAAGGTCCGGTTGCCACGATCCTTGTCCAGAAAGGTACTCTTCATGTGGGAGACTTTATTGCAGCAGGAGCATGCAATGGTAAGGTTCGTGCCATGATGGATGATAAGGGACGCAGGATTAAAGAAGCAGGTCCTTCTACTCCTGTAGAAATCCTGGGACTTGGTGATGTGCCGAATGCAGGTGAAATTCTTCTTGCATTTGACAGTGATAAGGAAGCCAAGAACTTTGCAGGTGCATTTGTATCTGAGAACAAGAACCGTCTTCTTGAGGAGACTAAGGGCAAATTATCTCTGGATAATCTCTTTGATCAGATTCAGGCAAGCGATCTGAAGGAACTTCCGCTCATTGTCAAAGCAGATGTACAGGGATCTGTGGAAGCTGTAAAACAGAGTCTGACCAAACTTTCCAACGAAGAAGTGGTTGTAAAGGTGATCCATGGCGGTGTTGGTGCGATCAATGAGTCTGACGTAAGTCTTGCGGCTACATCAAATGCGATCATTATCGGCTTTAATGTCCGTCCGGATGCAACCGCAAAACAGCTTGCTGAACAGGAAGGTGTGGATCTTCGTCTGTACAGAGTTATTTATCAGGCAATTGAGGATGTAGAAGCTGCCATGAAGGGTATGCTTGATCCTGTATTTGAGGAAAAAGTTATCGGTCATGCGGAAGTGCGTCAGCTGTTCAAAGCATCCGGCGTTGGTACGATTGCAGGAAGCTACATTCTGGATGGTATTTTCCAGAGAAATTGCAAGGTTCGTATTTCCAGAGAAGGCGAGCAGGTATTTGAAGGTGAGCTTGCATCCCTGAAGAGATTCAAAGACGATGTTAAGGAAGTTAAGGCAGGATACGAATGTGGCCTTGTATTTGACGGATTTAACGATGTGAAAGAGGAAGATAAAGTAGAAGCTTATATCATGGTAGAAGTACCGAGATAGTAATGGTTTATAAAGGTAAGGTGCGCGGTTCATAGTGTCAGGTACAGTGTGGTGCGCACCTTGACTTGATTGTGGTAATTCAGAGAATAATGTGACCGGGATAGTTGATGATCCGGATTGCTCACAGTATTTAACAGAATTGCTGGATATATAGGAGTAAAACTTAAAATGAGAAAAAACAGTATTAAGAATACCCGGATCAATGGGGAAGTCCAGAAGGAACTCAGCACCATTATCCGCAACGAGATCAAGGACCCGCGTATTCATCCGATGACTTCTGTCATGGCTGTAGAAGTGGCTCCTGATCTGAAAACCTGCAGAGCATATATCAGTGTGCTGGGTGAAAAAGAAGCAAAGGAAGCGACGATCAAAGGTCTGAACAGTGCAGAAGGCTACATCAGACGCCAGCTGGCGCGTAATTTAAACCTGAGAAATACACCGGAGATCCGTTTTATCCTGGACGAATCTATTGAGTATGGTGTAAATATGTCAAAGCTTATTGATGATGTTACCAAGAAAGACAGCAACTCCCACAGACAGGATGAGGAGCAGGATGAGAATTAAAAGAGGATGAGAACATGGAAAATATTGCGGAAATACTGGAAGGTGTGAAAACAATGGGAATCGGCGGACATATCCGTCCGGATGGTGACTGCGTTGGTTCCTGTATGGCGTTATATTTATATGTAAAAACCTATTATCCGGAAATTCAGGCAGATGTGTACCTGGATAATCCCAAACCTGTTTTCGGACATATTGACTGTATGGATGAGATTAAAACAGAGCTGGACGGTGACAAAGAGTATGACCTTTTTGTTACCTGTGATGTAAGTGCAAGAGACAGACTTGCCATTGCAGGTCCATACTTTGACACTGCAAAAAGAACAGCATGTATTGATCATCATATCAGTAACTCCGGATTTGCACAGGTGAATCATATCAGGGGAGAGGTAAGCTCTGCCTGTGAAGTTCTCTATGGGCTTTTTGATCCTGAGAAAGTGGTCCGTACCATTGCAGTGCCGATCTATACGGGAATGGTTCATGACACAGGGGTATTTCAGTACTCTTCAACTTCACCGGAGACCATGCGTATTGCCGGGGAACTGATGAAGACAGGATTCAATTTCAGTAAGATCATTGACGAATCTTTCTATCAGAAAACTTATGTGCAGAATCAGGTAATGGGGCGTGTTCTTGCAGAGAGTATCCTGCTTCTGGATGGAAAATGTATTATCGGATATCTTAAAAAAAGAGACATGGAGTTCTATGGTGTGGATGGCAAGGATCTGGACGGTATCGTCAGTCAGCTTCGTCTTACAGCGGGAGTGGAAGTTGCCATGTTTATCTATGAAGTGGAAACTCAGGCTTTCAAAGTTTCCCTGCGTTCCAACGGAAATGTGGATGTAAGCAAGATTGCAGTATATTTTGGCGGCGGCGGTCATATGAGAGCAGCCGGATGTGATCTTCAGGGTTCTGTGTATGATGTGATCAACAATGTGACAGAACAGATCTGCAAACAGTTTCAGGAGCAGGAAGTCTGATGGATGGAGTAATTGTAATCCGTAAGGAAAAAGGATTCACTTCCCATGATGTGGTGGCAAAGCTTCGGGGAATCCTTCATATGAAGAAAATCGGACATACCGGAACTCTTGATCCGGATGCAGAAGGAGTGCTCCCGGTGGCTCTGGGAAAAGCAACCCGTCTGGTGGATATGATCACAGATAAAGAGAAAACCTATGAGGCAGTGATGCGTCTGGGTGTTGTTACGGATACCCAGGATATGAGCGGAACTGTTCTCTCACAGACTACAGAGCTTTCCGTTACAGAAGAAGAGCTTTGCACAGTGGTCAGTTCTTTTGTGGGAGACTATATGCAGGTGCCGCCAATGTATTCAGCACTGAAGGTCAATGGAAAGAAACTCTATGAACTTGCCAGAGAGGGCAAGATTGTGGAGCGTAAACCAAGACCTGTACATTTTTATGAGATAGAAATTCTGGATATCAGTTTTCCGCTGGTGCGTTTTCGTGTGACCTGCAGCAAGGGAACCTATATCCGTACTCTGTGCCATGATATAGGGGAAAAGCTGGGCTGTGGAGCTGCCATGGAAAGTCTTTTGCGGACAAAGGTGGGCAGATTTACACTGGATGATGCCATTACCCTGGCGCAGACAGAAGAGGCAGTGCAGGAAGGAACCATAGAGAGTAAAATCCTCGGTATTGAGGAGATTCTTGCAGAGTATCCAAGGGTATGCTGTACAAAAGAAGGGGACAGACTTCTGGCTAATGGAAATCCTCTTGTACAGGCACTGGTCGATGCACAGGAGAAAAAAGGATGGATCCGTATGTGTAGCAGTGAAGGCAGTTTTGCCGGAGTTTACCAGTGGGACGAGAAAAGAAACAGGTATTTCCCTGTAAAAATGTTTTAGGAGACATGATGGAATATTTAAGGATTGAGAATGATTTTCCCAGAATTTCACACAGTGCGGTAACACTTGGGAAGTTTGACGGCATACACCGCGGACATCAGAAACTGGTTGAGAAAATTATTGAGCAGAAACAGGAAGGTGCACAGGCGGTTGTACTTGCGCTTGGAACTGCCTCAAGAACAATCCTCACAAAGGAAGAGAGATGTCGTATATTGGAAGAAATGGGAGTGGATATACTGTTGGAATGTCCGCTCACAGAGAAAATACGGCACATGAAAGCAGAGAATTTTATAAAAGAAATACTGATAGGAGATCTGCAGGTTTCCTATGTGGCAGTTGGAGAGGATTTCCGTTTTGGCTATGAGCGGAAAGGAACTCCTGCCATGCTCAAAGAGTTCGGAAAGAAATATGGATTTCATACGGAAGTCCTGCCAAAAGAAATGGACGGACGCCGTAAGATTAGTAGTACTTTTGTCAGGGAAGAACTGAACAGAGGAAATATGGAAAAATTCCGTTTCCTTATGGGAACAGATTTCTCAGTAGAAGGAATCGTTGAACATGGACGTGGAATGGGACATAAATATCTGCTTCCGACCACCAACCTGATCCCTCCGGTAGAGAAACTGATGCCTCCAAACGGGGTTTATATTACAGTATCCCATTTCAGAGACAGAAGTTATCAGGGAATTACCAATGTAGGTCATAAGCCTACTGTTGGCGGCGAGAAGTTTATTGGTGTGGAAACATATCTGTTTGACTGCAATGAAGATCTGTATGGGGAATACTGCAAGGTAGATTTCAAAAAATTCCTCAGACCTGAACAGAAGTTTTCTTCGCTGGAGGCACTGAAGGCACAGCTGGAGAGGGATGCTGTGAAGGGACAGGAATATTTTGAAACTTTGTAAAAAAGAGGTTTACACGCCAGAATCAATGTGCTATACTAACCAAGGTGAATTTAGCCCATGTTCAGGGACCGGACGCTCCGACCATCTCTTAATGTGTGGCGGTCAATCAATAATAATTATAGAATACAGGAGGAAATCACAATGATTTCAAAAGAAAAGAAAGCAGCGATCATGAAAGAATATGCAAGAACTGAAGGCGATACAGGATCACCGGAAGTACAGGTAGCAGTTCTTACAGCAAGAATCCAGGAACTTACAGAGCATTTACAGAGCAACCATAAAGATCATCACTCCAGACGTGGTCTTCTGAAAATGGTAGGTCAGAGACGTGGACTGTTAGCTTACCTGAAGAAAACAGACATCGAAAGATACCGTGCACTGATTGAAAAATTAGGCTTAAGAAAATAATAGCCTTTTAGTATGCGGAAGGGGGCGGATTTCCATCCGCCTCCCTTTTTATGTATATGGCAGTTCTGTAAAATATGGTGTTTTTCAGGATTGCGGTGGCTTGTTGTTTCGACTGCATCTGCATATTCAGAAGCTGCGAAACATGACAGGAGTTATTTCCGAGACTACTGAAAAGATTATTTTGTATATGAAAGTAACAAAACAGGCAGATATATTTGCCTGAAAAGTAGTTTTTTCAGTTGTTTCGGACTCCTGTTTTAATGTGACAATTTCATAAAAAGTCTGAACGTTGATGGACAAGATTGTCAGCAGACGGAACAGACAAATTTGAAAAGAATAAAGTAGTTACCGGACATGCAGTGAACGGTAACAGAAAATGACAACAGAATTATGAAAAAAGGAGAATGAACATATGTACAAAAGTTATTCCATGGAATTAGCCGGAAGAACCTTGACAGTAGATATCAACCGCGTTGCAAAACAGGCAAACGGTGCAGCATTAATGCACTATGGTGATACTACAGTTTTATCTACAGCAACAGCATCCAAAGAGCCAAGAGAAGGAATTGATTTCTTCCCGTTAAGCGTTGAATATGAAGAGAAAATGTATGCAGTAGGCAAAATCCCAGGAGGATTTAACAAGAGAGAGGGAAAAGCAAGCGAGCATGCAATCCTTACTTCCCGCGTGATCGACAGACCAATGCGTCCTCTGTTTCCGAAGGACTACAGAAACGACGTAACACTGGTAAACATGGTTATGTCTGTTGATCCTGAGTGTAATCCGGAGATTCCGGCTATGCTTGGTTCCTCTATTGCAACCTGCATTTCCGATATTCCGTTTGATGGTCCGTGTGCTACCACACAGGTTGGTCTGATCAATGGTGAATATATCATCAACCCTACCATGGCACAGAAAGATGTATCTGACCTTCAGCTTACAGTAGCTTCCACAAGAGAGAAAGTAATCATGATCGAAGCCGGCGCAAAAGAAGTTCCGGAAGACAAGATGATCGAAGCTATCTATAAAGCTCATGAAGTAAACCAGGAGATCATTAAATTTATCGATAAGATCGTAGAAGAATGCGGAAAACCGAAACACAGCTACGAATCATGTGCAGTTCCGGAAGAACTTTTCGCAGCGATCAAAGAGGTCGTACCTCCGGCAGAAATGGAAGTTGCCGTATTCTCTGACGATAAACAGACAAGAGAAGAAAATATCCGTCAGGTAACAGAGAAACTGAAAGAAGCTTTTGCCGACAAGGAAGAGTGGCTTGCAGTTCTGGGTGAGGCTGTATATCAGTATCAGAAGAAGACTGTCCGCAAGATGATCTTAAAAGACCACAAACGTCCTGATGGTCGTGCCATTACTCAGATTCGTCCTCTGGCAGCAGAGACAGATATTATCCCGAGAGTACATGGTTCTGCTATGTTCACACGTGGACAGACACAGATCTGTACCATCACAACTCTGGCTCCTCTTGCAGAAGCACAGAAGCTTGACGGACTTGACGAATTTGAAACTTCAAAGAGATATATGCATCACTACAATTTCCCGTCCTACTCTGTAGGTGAGACAAAACCATCCAGAGGACCGGGACGTCGTGAGATCGGACATGGTGCACTTGCTGAGAGAGCATTAGTTCCTGTACTTCCAAGCGAAGAGGAATTCCCATATGCGATCCGTACTGTATCTGAGACATTTGAATCCAATGGTTCTACTTCTCAGGCAAGTATCTGTGCATCCACAATGTCTCTGATGGCAGCCGGTGTACCGATCAAAAAACCGGTAGCAGGTATTTCCTGTGGTCTGGTAACAGGCGATACAGATGATGATTACATCGTTCTGACAGATATCCAGGGACTTGAAGACTTCTTCGGAGATATGGACTTCAAGGTAGCCGGAACTCATGACGGTATCACAGCAATCCAGATGGATATCAAGATCCATGGACTGACAAGACCGATCGTAGAAGAAGCAATCAGACGTACAAAAGAAGCAAGAGAATATATCCTGACAGAAGTTATGGAGAAATGCATCGCAGCTCCACGTACAGCTGTAGGCGAATATGCTCCGAAGATCATCCAGATTCAGATCGATCCTCAGAAAATCGGTGATGTTGTAGGACAGAGAGGAAAGACTATCAACACGATCATCGAGCGTACAGGTGTTAAGATCGATATCACAGACGAAGGTGCGGTATCTATCTGTGGAGTTGATCAGAAGAGCATGGATGAGGCAGCTAACATGGTTAAGATCATTGCAACTGATTTTGAAGCAGGACAGATCTTTACAGGTAAAGTTGTCAGCATCAAAGAGTTTGGTGCATTCGTTGAATTTGCACCGGGTAAAGAGGGAATGGTACACATTTCCAAGATCTGTAAAGAAAGAATCAATCGTGTTGAGGATGTTCTCACACTTGGTGATAAAGTTAAGGTTATCTGCCTTGGCAAAGACAAGATGGGAAGAATCAGCTTCAGCATGAAGGACGTACCGGAAGAAGCGTAAAAAATTATGAGATATCACAATATTACCAAGGACGATATGCTTAATGGCGACGGACTTCGTGTAGTGCTCTGGGTGGCAGGATGTAATCACTGCTGTCCGGAGTGCCAGAATCCTGTCACCTGGGATCCAAACGGCGGACTGCCTTTCGGTGAGGCGGAACGCGCAGAGATTTATGAGGAGCTGGACAAGGATTATGTGAGCGGAATCACATTTTCCGGCGGAGATCCGCTGCACCCGGCAAATATCACTGAGGTAACTGCCTTTGCGAAGGAGATCAGAAAGAGATATCCTGGTAAAACAATCTGGCTTTATACAGGTTTCCTCTGGGAGGAGATCTGCAAAGAAGAGATAGTGCGTTATCTGGATGTCTGCGTAGACGGTGAATTTGAGGTGGACAAGAAAGAACTTTCCCTTAAATGGAAAGGTTCCAGCAATCAGAGAGTGATCGATGTTCCCAAAACTCTTCATGAAGGAAAAGTCGTATTGCATAAATAAGAAATATACAGGCAGTTCAAGTATGCGTCAGGTGTACCTGAACTGCTTTTTTACTGAATCAGTCAGTGATGATCACAAAATATTCAGCTATGAGTGTACTGCGAAGCAGGAGTGTCAGCTTTGCATGACCAGACAGGAGGAAAAACAGATGAAACGAATCGCAAAATTTCATAAAGTAAGCAAAGAACGCTTTACAGCAGACTGGATTGATACCTTCGCACAGTCTCAGGAAGAAGCAGAGAAAGTATATGAAGCTATCCGTCTGCCGAAGAGAGCGACAGCAGGAAGTGCCGGCTATGACTTCTTTGCACCGGCAGAATTTACTCTGAAACCAGGCGAAACAGTAAAGATTCCGACAGGAATCCGGGTGGAAATGCAGCCGGAATGGGTATTGAAATGCTACCCGAGAAGCGGACTTGGGTTCAAATACCGTCTTCAGCTCAACAACACCGTTGGTATTATTGACAGTGATTATTTCTACTCGGATAATGAAGGGCATATTTTTTCCAAAATTACAAATGATTCCAATGAAAACAAAACTTTGACAATTCCGGCAGATACAGGCTTCATGCAGGGAATCTTTGTAGAGTATGGAATCACGGTAGATGATGATGCTACAGAAATCCGCAATGGTGGATTTGGAAGTACTACTGCGAAATAGTGGGTAAAAGTAATGTAATGTTCTGGCGGAGCATATTTCACAAAGTTTATAGATGAAATCAGAGCCAGAATGTAAAAAAAGTAGAACATAGGGAAGAATCTGAGATTTTTACTTTACGTTCTGCTTTTTCTTTGCTATAATATTTTGAGATTCAAAATATTTGCAATACATACAATTCAAGCGTATATACTGCGGAGCAGTTATTCGATTATGAACAAGTAACGAAGCGGATGATTTTATCCGCTTGACTAAAAATATCAGGCAAAGAAATAAATTCAGGGAGAAAAGTTATGATCATCGAGCCAAAAGTAAGAGAATATATCTGCACAACCGCACATCCGCAGGGATGTGCAGAGAGTGTGCGCAATCAGGCAGATTACGCCTGTAAACAGGGAATGGTAAACGGAACAAAAAAAGCACTGATCATCGGATGTTCTACAGGCTACGGCCTCGCATCACGAATCTGCGCACTGGAAAACTGTGGTGCGGACACCCTTGGGATTATGTTTGAACGTCAGGCAAATGGCAGAAGAACAGCGACACCGGGATGGTACAACACTGCGGAATTTCATCGCCTGGCAGCAGAAAAAGGTGCCTATGCCAAGACTGTCAACGGAGATGCTTTTTCAAAAGAAATAAAAGATAAAGCAATTGAGCTGATCAAAAAAGATTTGGGAAAGGTGGATCTGGTAGTTTACAGTCTGGCAGCGCCAAGACGTACAGATTCTGAAGGAAAAATCTGGTCCTCCTGCCTGAAGACTACAGGTGAGGCTTTCACAGAAAAGAGTCTTGATCTGCGAAACAATGAGATTACAGAGAAAACAGTAGAACCGGCTACTGAAGAAGAGGTTTTAAGCACAGTCAAAGTTATGGGCGGCGAAGACTGGGCAGACTGGATTGATGCGCTGAAAGCAGCAGATGTACTGACTGAGAATGCAGTAACCGTAGCATATTCCTATATCGGACCGGAACTTACTTATCCAATTTACTATCACGGAACCATCGGAACTGCCAAACAGCATTTACAGAAAACAATGTCTGAGATCAACCAGGCACACCCGGATGTCTGTGCGGTAATATCAGTAAATAAAGGCCTTGTAACTCAGGCAAGTGCAGCAATTCCGGTTGTGCCGCTGTATTTTGCAATCCTCTATAAAGTAATGAAGAAAGCCGGAAATCATGAAAACTGCATTCAGCAGATTGCCAGACTATTTACACAGAAACTCTACACACCAACAGGTTTCCGGACAGATGAGAATGGTTTCATTCGTATGGATGATTACGAACTGACGCCGGAGATTCAGGAAGAAGTAAAAAAATGCTGGAAAGCTGTTACTACAGACACTGTAAAGGAATATTGCGATATTGATGGTTACTGGGAAGATTTCTATCATATGTTTGGATTCCGATATGAAGATATCGACTATACTCAGGATGTGGATGCTGATATAGAAATTGATGGAGTTGTAATGTAATAAAAAATTCTCTCTTAACAAATGATCATGAAGTATATTGGTTCATAAATGTTAAGAGAGAATTTTTTATTTTGCCTTATGCACCGGATCTGCCGGGTATCCGCTGCGAAGTTTCTGCATTCCACGCTGGAGCGCATCTTTGGAGTTTTTCCAGTCAGCATCCTTATTTCTGTAATCAAACTTATCTGACAGCCATACCAGATCTTCTTCCATACGCTGGAAGTTTTCATCCATCAGCTTAAACATAGCAGGATAAAACTCAGCCTTTTCTTTATCATTCAGATATTTATCTGCACCGTTGCACAGAATCCCGAAGTGATGCAGACAGAAGCCTTTACTGCGCAGAATTTTATTTTTAAATTCATTATCCTGCCGATACAGCCAGAAAAAAGTTTCCATATACCGTTTAAATGTATCCTCAATATTCTGACAGATAAAACAGCTGCAATCCTTAAAAGCAGTCCATGCAGCAATCGGATTCTTATCTGCGCTGGAATCTGAACGGCGGAAACGCGCAAGGACCGAGGATTTTCCGGGTGAAAAAGAATCAAACTGCTTTCTCATCTCTTCCCGAAGTTTATGATAATGAGTCTGAAGAATCAATGCATTCCCAAGAGTATTCCCATAATCAAACATTTTCTTCATATGTACCCTGCAAAATCCCGCCTTATCCGTCTGATCCCGGATGTCACTTTCCATATAAGAAGAACTGTTACCCAGTACAAAATCCAGCGAGTTCTGCTCCAGTTCCCGCTCAATAAAACAGAAAGGACACTCATCACTGGCATTTACCGCATCATTAAGTGGAATGGTATATAACTTTTCTTTCATTTCTATATACTCCATACATCATAGTTTCTGTTCCCTTTATTGTGCATAGAATTTCCGGGAATGTCAAGCAAAAGATTTCCTGTTACTGTAAACGGGTTACTGTGAACGGAGTGAACAGTAATGATTTCTTTTGCAGAGTTGATTTAGAAAAGGGCAGTATGATATTATATATATAGTTGAATGCAAACATATGTAAAAAATAATCAAAGAGGGATAAGACAAATGATAAAATTACAGCTTCATGAAAACTGGCAGTTGTGCAATATCAGACAACTGGACTGGATTCCGGCACAGATTCCGGGGGATATTTATGCGGCACTTCTTAAGACCGGAAAGATGCCGGATCCGTTCTTTGGGGATAATGAATATCAGGCGAAAGCACTGATGGAGGAGGATTATGAATACAGAACGGTATTTAATTATGAAGAAGCGCAGTTTAAAGATTGTCAGGAAGTGATCCTGAGATTTGACGGGATTGATACGATTGCGGACATCTATCTGAATGGATGTTGTCTTGGAAAAGTTGATAACATGCACAGAATCTGGGAATTCCCGGTAGGAGAGCTGCTTGAAAACGGCAAAAATACCTTACGCGTTATCATTCGCTCTCCGTTGAAGTTCATGGCAGAGGCATTTAAGAAATATAAAAACAGGGGAAATGAAGACACAATTGAGGGATTTATGCATCTGCGCAAAGCTCACTATATGTGCGGCTGGGACTGGGGTGCATGTCTGCCGGATGGAGGTATCTTCCGTCCTGTAACACTTCTGGGAATTGAAACTGCCAGACTGGACAGCGTGTATATCCGTCAGGTACATAAGGATGGCAAAGTCCTGCTGGTTCCGGAAGTAGATGTGGAGACTGTTGATGAGGAAGAGAGCGAAGCAGATGGGTATGAAGGTGCACAGGCACTGGAATATCAGGTGACTGTAACTGCACCGAATGGAACAAAAACCATATGGGATGACTGTCCGGATGAAATGGAGATTGAAAATCCGCAGCTCTGGTGGCCAAATGGACTGGGAGAACAGCCGTTATATCAGGTGCAGGTAGACCTGAAAGCCGGAGATAAGATTGTAGACACCTGGTGCAGAAAAATCGGTCTCCGTGCGCTGACCATGCATAGAGAGAAAGACCAGTGGGGCGAGAACTTTGCTCATGAAGTAAACGGTTATCAGGTCTTTGCCATGGGCGCTGACTATATCCCTGAGGACAATCTTCTGCAGAGAACATCCAGAGAACGTACCAGAGAATTACTTCTTCAGTGCAAGAGAGCGAACTTTAATACAGTACGTGTCTGGGGCGGCGGCTATTATCCTGAGGACTGGTTCTTTGATCTCTGTGATGAACTGGGGCTGATGGTATGGCAGGACTTTATGTTTGCATGCTCTGTCTATGAATTGACACCGGAGTTTGAGGCAAATATCCGTCAGGAATTTATTGATAATATCAAACGTCTCCGTCATCATGCATCCCTTGCCCTGTGGTGCGGAAACAATGAGATGGAAATGTTTGTAAAGCAGGGCACCTGGGTGACAAAGCCGACAGAAATGAGAGATTATCTGTTTATGTATGAGCGCATTATTCCGGAAGTTCTCAGCGAATACGACCCGGATACCTTCTACTGGCCTGCAAGCCCGTCATCAGGCGGTTCCTTTGATGAACCCAATGATCCGAACCGTGGAGATGTGCATTACTGGGAAGTATGGCATGGCAATAAGCCATTTTCAGAATATCGTAAATATTTCTTCAGATATGCATCTGAGTTTGGTTTTCAGTCATTCCCGTCTGTAAAAACGCTTGAAACAGTAACAGATGATCCGAAAGAATTGAATCCATTTTCTTATGTGATGGAGAAACATCAGAGAAATTACGGAGGAAATGGAAAAATTGCCAAATACATGCAGGCAGCATACCGTTATCCTGAGAACTTCAGCGATTTTGTTTATGCATCTCAGCTTCTCCAGGCAGATGGAATCCGATATGGAGTCGAGCATTACCGCAGAAACCGGGGACGTTGTATGGGTGCAATCTACTGGCAGTTAAATGACTGTTGGCCGGTTATTTCCTGGTCATCCATTGATTATTACGGACGCTGGAAAGCGCTTCATTATTATGCGAAGAGATTCTTTGCGCCTGTAATGCTTTCCTGTGAAGAACAGAGCTGGATGACAGTGGAAGCGGATATGAACCGTCAGCATTTTGAATTTGAAAAATCCATCCGTCTGAATGTGACCAATGAAACGCTGGATGCTCACAGGGTTCTGGTGAAATGGGCAGTGCGAAAGACAGATGCCACAATTCTGAGGGAGGAAGAACAGTGGCTGGAAGTACCGGCATTGTCTGCTGTATGGATGGATAAGGTCGAACTTCCCCAGATTGACTGTTTTAATGAATATGTAAGTTATGAGGCATGGGAAAATGATCAGATTATTTCTCAGGGAACTGTGATTTTTTCCTATCCGAAATACTTCCACTATCTGAATCCCGGACTGGCTGTGCGCGTAGACGGAGATGAGATAGTTGTTAAGGCAGAAGCATATGCAAAGAGTGTGGAAATCCGGAATGAGAATGATGACCTGATTCTTGAAGATAATTATTTTGACATGAATGCAGGAGAATACAGAGTGAAGATACTCGATGGAAAGCCGGATGGACTGAAAGTGCGCAGTGTTTATGATATATAACCTTTATTCATAGCAGTATTTATGGCAGTTTGCGACGAAATTCTGTATAGTAATCCTCTTATATTTACTGCAAACAATCCAGTCCATCATAGCGTGAAGTCCTGCGTCAGATATCTTTGCCGTGCGTCAGCACGCCTGCAGGTATCTTCCTTGTCCTTCGCACTCTGCTGAACTGTCTTGATTGCATTATTTTATGGAATTGCTATAGCATGCTGCTGTGAAGGTATTGAACAGTCATACGCAAAGCAATAAAGGAGATGAGGCTTGTTTATGAAGAAAAGACTGATGTTGCTGGCCCTTTGTTCTGCGCTTATGGTTCCGACTACAGTATCTGCGGATATTTTGGATTATGAAGGAACTATCAATGCATATAAGCAGGACAATAAGACGGCGCAGACTTTTGAAGTGGACGATGGAAATGGAAAGAAGGTAACGGCAGTTGCAAAGTCAGATACTGTTTCCATATCTGCGAAATATACATATATACGGTCTAACCCTGGAAAGAAGGCCGGAAAATTAAAGAAGGTATATCTGGGAACAAATGTGAAACGTGTTGCGGTATGCGATAATGGGTGGAGCAAGGTGACTTATGAGCATAAAGGAAAGAAGGGTGTTCAGAAGATCAATGGATATGTCAGGACGAATGAGATTAATGACAGTGATCAGGTTAAATCTGCAAAAGGTACTTTTACAGCGTTGCGAGACAGTGATATTCTGGATTATCCGGGTAAGAAGGATGGCGAAGTAACGGGAGAGATTATCCAGGAGGATAAGGTTAAGCGTATTGCTACCGTGAATGATATCTGGAGCCAGATTTCCTATAAGAATGATAAAGGAAAGAAAGCTATTGGCTATATTCCCACCAGTGTACTTGAAAATGTAACAGATACGAAAGAGACTAAGGAAGAAACAAAGATCGCAGAAGTAGACGGTCAGGAAGCGGGAGTAATCCATAAGAGTGAAGGCAAGGGCGTTTTTGCGGATGCTGTTGATGGTGTGACTGCATCCAGAGATAAGAGTGTTGAAGGCGTTAAGGTAGGAACGCCGGTTGCAGTATCTTCAGATGCAACGTTGAAGCCGCTGGGGACATTTAAGATTACTCATTATTGTCCATGTAGTATCTGCTGTGGTCCGTGGGCGAATGGCATTACTTCTACAGGTGTGACGGCTACGACGAATCGTACGATTGCTGTAGATCCTACACAGATTCCGTATGGATCAAAAGTTGTGATTAATGGTCAGGTTTATGTAGCTGAGGACTGTGGCGGTGCGATTAAACATAATTGTATTGATATTTATGTTGCTACTCATCAGGAAGGGGAAGATAAAGGCGTATATTATACAGATGTATATCTGCTTGAGTAAAAATTCTGAAGAATACTTTTGGACAAAATAGTAAAAATCCGGCAAAACCAGAAAGTGATAAAATCACTTCAGAAGTTTTGCCGGATTTTTTGAATTTGATTTTTAAGCGTTATTTAATGCCTGTTCGATGTCTGCAATGATATCCTCTACATTTTCAATACCAACAGAAAGGCGGATCATTCCCGGTGATACGCCGGCTTCTGCAAGCTGTTCATCATTCATCTGGCGGTGAGTATGGCTTGCGGGATGCAGGATCATGGTCTTGGAAGCTGCTACATGAGTTGC
>SKES01000235.1_pt1 | contig 57041 bp, 80 predicted proteins | sample 4826851 | NCBI WGS metagenome assembly SKES01 (sample SAMN11008803, study PRJNA524170) | human gut metagenome | biome: Human fecal sample; material: Feces; isolation source: fecal sample from pouch patient p52 | host: Homo sapiens | place: Israel: Tel-Aviv | collected 2016-09-04 | reverse complement strand
GGGCAGAGTGCTGTTTCATTAAGGCTGATTGTTCTCTTTTGATGTCAAAAGAGAACCAGAAAACCACCAGCGATTTCGACGCGCTGGATCCACGAGAAAGGGGCTGCTCGCCCCTTTCAGACCCCGAAGGAGAAGTCGAAGTGGAAAAATGCTAGCCGCTTCGCTAAACGCATTTTTCTCACTTCTCCGATTTACGGCTTCGCCGAGGGTGTTACGTTTCTGCTGGACGTTGTGTCCAGCAAGGGCGTAAAGTCTGCTGCGAAGCAGCAAATCGGCGGAGAGCTAAAATGCGGTTAAGAGATCTTCACGCGAATGCGTGAATCTCCAGCATTTTTGCTTGGAGCCCACTTCTTCGGAATTGTTAAGGGCGAGCAGCCCTTAACTCGTTGCGGGGAGAGTGGAGTCCAGAGGTAGGGAGGGGGGATTCGAAACACCCCTCCCTACCTCTGGCCCGCGCGGAGCGCAAAGCCACTTGACCAAAAGAAAAAACCAGCCCCGCGCCACCAGCGCGAGAACCAGCTTAAAGAAAAAACCAGCTCTGCCTCTGGCCCGCGCGGCGCGCAAGCCATCTTAAAGAAAAAACCAACCCTGCCGCAACACCACATCAAGTCGTTATAACAGACCCTCAAGAGAGAAAGAGAGTATCATCCGAATGAAAATTGCGTGTATTTCCCTTGGCTGCCCGAAGAATCAGGTCGATTTGGACGTGATGGTCCACATCCTGCTGTCGGCGGGCCACGAGACGGTGGCTGACCTCGCAGAAGCGGACGTCATCCTCGTCAACACCTGCGGATTCATCGAGAGCGCCAAGACCGAGGCCATCGAGAACATCCTTGAGGCCTGCTCCTACAAGCAGGCAAACCCCAACCTGAAGGTGGTCGTCACCGGCTGTCTGGCCGAGCGCTACCGCAGCCAGATCGAAGAAGAGATCCCCGAGGTGGACGCCGTGGTCGGCTGTGCCTCCAACAAGGCCATCGACTCCATCGTGGCCCGTCTGTTCAACGGTGAAGAACATCTGGAAAGCTACGGCCTCAAGAAAGACTTTCCTCTGGGCGGCAAGCGCGTCATCGGCACGCCTGCCCACTATGCGTACTTAAAAATCGCCGAGGGCTGCAACAACCGCTGCCACTACTGCGCGATCCCCGGCATCCGCGGCCCGCTGCGCAGCCGCGAGATGGCCGACTGTGTGGCCGAGGCCCGCTGGCTGGCCGGTGAGGGCGTCAAGGAGCTCATCATCGTGGCCCAGGACCCCACCGCCTACGGTGAGGACTGGGGCAAGCCGGGCAGCATCTGTGAGCTGCTGGACAAGCTGAACAAGATCCCCGGCCTCGAGTGGATCCGCATCATGTACGCTTACCCGGAGCGCATCACCGACGACTTCATCGCCGCCATGAAGCGGAACGAGAAGGTCCTGCCTTATCTCGATCTGCCCATCCAGCACTGCAACGACACGATCCTCAAGAACATGAACCGCCGCTCCAACCGCGCCGAGCTGCTGGACGTCATCGGCAAGCTGCGCCGTGAGATCCCGAACATCACCCTCCGCACTACCCTCATCGCGGGCTTCCCGGGTGAGACGGAAGAGCAGTTCGAGGACCTGTGCAACTTCGTGAAGGAAGTGCAGTTCGACCGTCTGGGCTGCTTTGCCTACTCCGCCGAGGAGAACACCGTTGCAGCCAAGATGGACGGCCAGATCGAGCAGGAAGTCAAGGACAAGCGCGCTGAGCTGGTGATGCAGATCCAGACCGGCATCATGGCCCAGAAGCAGGCCGCAAAGGTGGGCCAGACTGTCCGCGTCCTCTGCGACGGTGTGGACGACGAGAGCGGCCTCTACCTCTGCCGCACCGCTGCCGATGCCCCCGAAGTGGACGGCAACGTCTGCGTGTCCAGCGAAGAGCCGCTCTACCCCGGCGAGTTCTATGATGTGCTGGTGGACGATAGCGACCTTTACGATTTGTATGGTACTGTTGCAAAATAACAGATTGGAGGATAATTTTGTATGAATCTGCCCAATAAACTCACTCTGACCCGCATCCTGCTGGTACCGGTGTTCATGATCTTCGTCTCGCTCGGCCAGTATATCACGCCGAGCTACAACCCGCGGTACTACCTCATCGCCGGCCTGATCTTCGCCGTGGCCAGCTTCACCGACTTCCTCGACGGCCATCTGGCCCGCAAGTGGAACATGGTCACCGACTTCGGCAAGTTCGCTGACCCGCTGGCCGACAAGCTGCTGACGACGGTGGCCTTCATCTACATGATGCGGGACGGCGTGTGCAGCCCTGTGGTGCTCTGCATCATTCTGGCCCGCGAGTTCGCCGTCTCCGGCCTCCGCATGGTGGCCGCCGGTGCAAAGGACGGCAAGGTCATCGCCGCCAACATGTGGGGCAAGGTGAAGACCGTGCTCCAGATGCTGACCATCCTCTTCTACTACTTCACGGTCTCCCTGACCGGCAATGTGCTGGGCCAGCAGTGTGCAGACATCGCCTCCGTGCTGTGCTGGGTCGTGGCCGCTGTCACCGCCATCTCCGGCATCAAGTACCTGTGGGATAACCGCAGCTTCATCAATACGGCAAAATAAGCGCCCGTCCGGGTGTAAAAAAGAAACGAGCGGAAAAAACCGCTCGTTTCTTTGATATTCCAACAAAAAATTACAGATAGGAGAGTGAAACGGTGCTGAAAAACATCCTGACTGTCCTGCGGAAGCTGGCCTCGGCGGCAATGAACTTCCTGATCGTGTACTTCGAGACCATCGCCGTCCCCATGAGCTGGGCCATGGGCGGGACCATCATGTTTACGATGTACACCGAGCTGTCCAACATCTTCAACGGCGCGGTCTGTCTGCTGGTGGGTCTGTGGCAGCTGGGCTGCATCTTCACCGGGCAGGAGCTGCCCCTCTGGCTCAAGCGGCTCAAGTTCATCTCCACCAGCTGCCTCGCCATGACCTTTTTAACGGTGGTCATCATCCTCGCCCCCATGTACGAGGACGGCAACGGCTGGTACATCATGCTTTTCACGGGCTCGATGCTCTACCACCATTTCCTCGACCCGGTCCTGGCGATTCTGTCGCTGGTGCTCTTCGAGCGTCTGCCCCGCCTGCCGCTGCGGCAGGTCTGGTGGGCGCTGGTGCCGACGATCCTATACGGTCTGTATGATTTGCACGGCAATATTACAGGAACCATCGACGGCCCCTACCCCTTCATGCGGGTATACGACCAGACCATTCAGGAGACGCTGATGTGGTTTACCATCATCCTCGTCACGAACCTGCTGTACGCCTTCCTACTCTGGTGGCTGGGCGGAAACGGGAGAAAAAGCAAGGTGGGTCTGGAATTCAGGACATAAGAAAAAGGACTGCTGCGGATGCATCAGTCCTTTTTGTATACAGTCTTACAGCAGCGGGATGCCTGCCTTCTCGCAGGCTTCGCGGGTGGTGTTGTCCCAGACGCTTGCCTGCACCTCACCGATGTGGGCGCTGCCCAGCAGCAGCATGCACAGACGGCTCTGGCCGATGCCGCCGCCGATGGTGTAGGGCAGCTCGCCGTTCAGCACAGCCTTGTGGAAGGGCAGCTCGCGGCGGTCGTCGCAGCCGGCGGCGGTGAGCTGGCGGTCCATGCTCTCGGGGCTGACGCGGATGCCCATGCTGCTCAGCTCGTAGCTGCACTGCAGCGGCTCGTTCCAGAACAGCAGGTCGCCGTTCAGATCCCAGTCGTCGTAGTCGGGTGCGCGGCCATCGTGGGGCTTGCCGCTCTTGAGGGGAGCGCCGATCTTCATCAGGAAGGTGGTGCCATTCTCCTTGACGATGGCATTCTCCCGCTCCTTCGGGGTCAGGTCGGGGTACTTATCCTCCAGTTCCTGGGTGGTGATGAAGGTGACGTTGGGGGTGTGGAGCGGCAGATCCTGCAGCTGGGGGAACATGGCGTGGAGGTTCATCTCGGTGGCGCAGACCGCCGAAACGATGGAGCGCACGACGTTCTTCAGATACGTCTCGTTCCGGTCTTCCTCACGGATGACCTTCTCCCAGTCCCACTGGTCCACATAGATGGAGTGGAGGTTGTCCATGTCCTCGTCGCGGCGGATCGCGTTCATGTCGCAGTAGAGGCCCTTGCCCACGCGGAAGCCGTAGTCCTTCAGGGCTTTGCGCTTCCACTTGGCCAGCGACTGGACGACCTGCACCTCGATGCCGCTGTCCTTGGTGTCGAAGGTGACCTTCCGCTCGACGCCGTTCAAATCGTCGTTCAGGCCGGTAGAAGCCTCGACGAAGAGCGGCGCCGACACGCGGTAGAGGTTCAGCGTGGCGCACAGGGTGTCGGCGAACAGCCGCTTCACGGTGCCGATGGCGCGCTGGGTGTCGTACAGGTTCAGTGCGGGCGTGTAGTTTTCCGGAATGATGATCTTGCTCATAGCAGATTACCCCTCTCTTGCTGCCCCGCACCGCCGAATCGCCGCGCCGAGGACAGCTTCCCTTAATCGCAAGTTTCACAGATATGCCTATGGGTAACAGCATATTTGCGATATGCAGTTTGCGGATGCTGCCAGACCATTGAAAACGCAAACTGCTATATTAAAGTAAATTATGGCACAAGTTGAGGGCGATGTAAAGGGGGAAAGCGCTGATTTGGCGATGGAGTCAAGGCTTTTGGCGCAGAATAAACCTCGGCCCTTCCGCGCCCACAGTCCCGGTCGGAACAAAGCCCACCCGGTGCAGCACCGCCTGCGATGCGGCATGATCGGGGGCGGTCTCGGCCTCGACGGCGGTGACGCCGGGCTGTTCGAAGGCCCAGCGGCAGGCGGCGCGGACAGCCTCGGTGGCGTAGCCCTGATGTTCATATTCCGGCAGAAGGCCGTAGCCGATCTCGGGCTGGCCGTTTTCGGGCAGGCCCTTGAAGCAGAGGTCGCCTACCCAGTCGCCGGAATCGTTCTGGTAAAGCCCCCATGCGGTGTACCAGATCCACTGCTCGGGATGAGAGAGGGAAAGGTCCAGCATATCGGTGTAGGGCTGGATGAGCTCCGGGTCGGTGGTGCGGGCCAGAAGGGCGCGCATTCCGTCGGGCTGCAGGGGGATGAGAAAAAGACGTTCGGTGAGAAGCTGCATGATAAAACCTCCGGGCTGCATTTTTGCTCAGTGTAGCACAAGCCGGGCAGGGGAGTCAAACGCTTGACTTATGCCCCGGCGGCTATTATAATAAGTTTGTAAAAGGATAAATGCGTTTATCCGGGCAGAGTAGCGCTGCATCGTCTGGGCAGAGAGAACGGGCCGTTGGCTGGAAGCCTGTTTGCAGACCGCCGCGTGAAGTGCGCCCGGACAGCACGCTGCGGGAAGCTGAGTATCGCAGCGCGGATGGCCGCCGTTATCGGCTTTGAGCGACAAACCGGAGTGGAACCGCGATTTTGAGAAAAGACCGCCTTCGATGCTGTGCTTTTGGCATGGCGTTGGAGGCTTTTGCTTTTTTCGGGCAGGCTCGCAGGAGCTGGCCCTCTTTGCCAAGGGCTCCCCTCGATAGGGGAGCTGTCGAGCGAAAGCGAGACTGAGAGGTTTATGATCACGGCTTCGGTCTGTCCCACAAAAAGGAGTATTCAACTATGCAGATCTTCAACACCCTGACCCGCCAGAAGGAAGAGTTCGTGCCGCAGGTGCCGGGCGAGTACCGCATCTACGTCTGCGGCCCCACCGTCTACAACTATATCCACATCGGCAACGCCCGCCCGCTCATCGTCTTCGATACCCTGCGCCGTTACCTCGAGTACCGCGGCAACAAGGTCATCTATGTCTCCAACATCACCGACATCGACGACAAGCTCATCAAGAAGGGCCAGGAAGAGGGTACTTCCATGAAGGAAGTTGCCCAGCGCTTCGAGGCCGAGTACCTCAAGGATGCCGCCGGTCTGAACTGCAAAAAGCCCACCGTCCAGCCCCGCGCTACCGAGCACATCCAGCAGATCCTCGACATCGTGAAAGACCTCATCGAGAGCGGCCACGCCTATGTCGCCAAGAACGGCGACGTCTACTTCCGCGTCAAGAGCGACCCCGAGTACGGCAAGCTGAGCCACCTCAAGCTGGACGACCTCGAGAGCGGCAACCGCGAACTGCGCAGCCAGATGGAGGACGACCTGAAGGAAGACCCCGCCGACTTCGCCGTCTGGAAGGCCGCAAAGCCCGGCGAGCCCGCATGGGAGAGCCCCTACGGCATGGGCCGTCCGGGCTGGCACATCGAGTGCAGCGCCATGAGCCGCACCCATCTGGGCAAGACCATCGACCTCCACTGCGGCGGTCAGGACCTCATCTTCCCCCACCACGAGAACGAGATCGCCCAGAGCGAGTGCGCCAACGGCTGCGAGTTTGCCCGCTACTGGATGCACAACGGCTTCATCAACGTGGATAATCAGAAGATGTCCAAGAGCCTGCACAACTTCTTCACCGTCCGCGACGTGGCCAACCTCTACGGCTACGAGCCCATCCGCTACTTTATGCTGACCGCCGGCTACCGGATGCCGCTGAACTACACCGTAGACCTCATCGAGAGCTGCAAGAACAGCCTCGAGCGCCTCTACACCTGCCGTGAGAACCTCGACTTTGCCCTGAGCAAGACCGAGTTCGGCACCGACGAGACGCTGAAGGAGAAGGCCGAGGAAGCAAAGAAGAAATTCTGCACCGCCATGGACGACGACCTGAACACCCCCGATGCCCTGGCTGCTGTCTTCGACCTCGTCAAGGACATCAACACCCTGTCCGCCGCTTCCAGTAAGGCTGCTCTCGAAGCCGGCGCTGCCGCCTTCGACGAGATCACCGGCGTGCTGGGCCTGATGTACAACCGCAAGAAGGACGAAGTTCCCGCTGAGGTGACTGAACTGGTGGAGAAGCGTGCCGCCGCCAAGAAGGCCAAGGACTGGGCTGCTGCCGACGCCATCCGCGCACAGCTCACCGAGATGGGCTGGGCCGTGAAGGATACCGCTCAGGGTCCCCAGCTGAGCAAGCTGTAAGCTGAATATCCGATGCAGGGCAGACCTGCGCTTTGCCAAAAGCTGGAGGCTTTGGGCGGCGTGGACTTGCCCTGCTTTTTTGTGGAAAAAGGAAAACGTAAAAATCGACAAAATCCGAAAAGAGTTGTTGTGATATTGCTGATTTTTCCAGAACATGTTTACATCTCTGGCCGCGTTTGCGGCGGCTGCAGCGCTGGTGTTGTGCCTCGTGGGCTGCGGGGAGCTGTTCGAGAAGCCCGATACTCTCTGTCACGCGGCCCTGATGATGACCGACCTCGACAACCTCAAGACCATCAACGACACGTATGGCCACGACTGGGGTGACATTTATCTGCGGCAGACGGCCCACAGCTTACGGCAGAACTCGCCCGGAGGTACTGTGGTGGCCCGCCTTTCCGGCGGCAGAGCCGGGGGCTATCGACGAAAAGGCCGCCGAGGTCATCGCCGAGGTGGAACGCCAGAAAGCCGAGCGGGAAGAAGCCGGGTCTTAAAAAGCAAAAAATATCGCCCTCTGTATTGGCATTGTGCCGGTACAGAGGGCGATTTTTTGTCTATCTTTACTGAATGAAGCCGACGAAGAAGGGACAGAGCACGGCGGTGAGGACGCCGGCCACGGCGATGGACAGGCCGCTCATGGCGCCTTCGACCTCACCCATCTGCAGAGCTTTGCTGGTGCCTACGGCATGGGCCGAGGTGCCGATGCCGACGCCCTTTGCGATGGGGTCGGTGATGTGGAAGATCTTGCAGACCACCTCGGCCAGCAGGTTGCCTGCGATGCCGGTGAGGATGACGATGGCACCCGTCAGGGCCGCGATGCCGCCCAGCTCAGCGGCAACGTCCATGCTGATGGCCGTGGTGACGGACTTCGGCAGGAGGGTGGCGTACTGCTCCCGGGTGAGGCCCAGCGCGAGGGCCAGAGCCAAAGCGCTGCCCAGGCTCACCAGCGTACCCACTGAGATGCCCGCGATGATGGCGGCGGCATTCTCCTTCAGCAGATCCCACTTTTCATAGAGCGGGATGGCGAGGCTGATGGTGGCCGGCAGCAGCAGATAGTTCACCGGGGCGGCACTGACCTTGTAGTCGGCGTAGGAGATGTTCAGCACACTCAGCAGGATGATGACGAAGATGCTGCCCAGCAGCAGCGGGTTGAAGATGGCCTTGCCGGTGGCTTTGTTGAGGAGAGTACCCAGCGCGAAAGCGGCCAGCGTCAGCAGCACGCCCCACGCGGCGGACCTGGAGAGGAAGCCCTGTAAAAGCTCAGTCATGTTCGGCCTCCTTCTTTGCAGCGCGGCGGCTGGTGAGGGCCTGGGTGGTGCGGCCTGCACTCACGAGGACCAGCACCGTCACCGGGATGATGGCGATGACGATGGGCAGCAGCATCTCGCCCATCTCCGCCCACAGCTCCATGACGCCCGCGGCGGCAGGCACAAACAGCAGCGGGAAGATGCCGGTGAGGAACAGGCCCACTTCCTTGACCTGCTCGAGCTTCACGATGCCGAAGCGGAGCGCGGCCAGGAGCAGCAGCAGGCCGTAGATGCTGGCCGGGATGGGGAGCGGGAGCACTGCGTGGCAGATCTCGCCCAAAAAACAGAACGCCAGAATGCGCGCAAATTGAAACAGATAGTTCGTAAGGATGCCCTCCTTTGGCTCGACTGAACAGGAAAATACAAAATAAAATACAAGTCAACAGTATAATCCAAAAGTCCCTGCGGCGCAACGGCAATACTGGCCAAGATTTTGCACCCTTGGCGCGGAAAATTGGAGGTTTGGATAGCGTGCCTGCCCCAAACCCTGCTGCGTGGCCGTGCTGTTCGAGTTCTGTACCGATCTGCCGACTCACGTTGGCAGTAGAAACAAAAAAAGAGCCTCTAACTTTCGTTAGAGGCTTTTGGTGGAGCATTGTCCACGGCACTCGAACCCAACACTTCCTCACGGGTGACCGTTTTGGCATCATCCGTGAAGTTGAAATTGAGTACGACCCGGTCATCAAAGACGTAGACCGAGTTGACAAAGGTATCAATGATCTGCCGCTGGTGTTCCGTGCTGCCCACGTCACCCTTGCGGAATTTCTCAAGCCAGAACCGAATCCACTCACGGGTCAGAACGGGCTTTTTTAGCTCTTCTTCCAGAATGCTGGTGTTCAGGGCTTCTTTCCGGGCTTCCAATTCGTCTAGCCGCTGCTTGGTGGTCGAGGTCAGGATGCCCTGTTCAATGGCTTCCAGAAGGTTTGCCAGCCGCTTCTCCGTGTCCCTGAGCTGGTCTTTCAGGACAGGCAGCCGGGTGTTCTCCTTCTGCTGGGCTTCCATGACCAAATCTATCAGCTGTTCGATGATTTCATCGCTAAAAATCACCTTAATGGCGGTGTCCACCACGAACCGCTCCAGAGGCTCCTTGCGGATGGCTTTCAGGTCACAGTGCGCCTTGCCGTGGCGTTTGGCGTTGCCGCACTTGTAGTAATAGTAGGTGTTTCCCATGTGGCTGGTGCCACTTTCGCCACCCATCAGGGTGCCGCACTTGCCACAGAACAGCTTGGTGGTCAGCAGATAGCTCACATCCTCTTTTGCAGGCCGACCATGGGCGATCCTGTTCTGCTCGAAACGCTGCTGCACCCGGTCGAACAAGTCCTTGTCAACAATGGCCGGAATGCCGCCCGGCGTCACAATGTCCTTGTAGCGGTATTCGCCGATGTAGCGGCGGTTGCGGAAGATCTGGAAGAAGCTGTTCTTTACGAACGGCTTCCCGGTGCGGGTACGCAGGCCGCGCTCGTTCAGGGATGCGGCAATCTTCTCAGCCGGTTCGCCGTCGGCGTACCGGCTGAAGATCTCCTGCACAATAGGAGCCGTTTCCGGGTCGATATGGTATAGCCTGTCCTCCTTGCCAATGGTGAAGCCCAGCGGCACCACACCGCCGTTGTACTTGCACTGGAGGGCATTTTCGCGCTCACCGCGCGCCACTTTCAGGGCGAGTTCGGCGGAATAGTATTCCGCCATGCCAATCAGCATACTCTCCACCATAATGCCTTCAGGCCCCTGCGAGATGGGTTCCATGGCAGACACCAGATGGACACCGTTCTTTTCCAGCTGGTACTTGTAGTTCACGGCATCGAATCGGTTCCGGGCAAAGCGGTCGAGCTTCCAGACCAGAACCACATCGAAGATTTTCTTTCCGCTGTCCTTGATCATCCGCTGAAAGTCTGGGCGGTCATCCGTTTTGGCAGAGTAGGCACGGTCAATGTAGGTGCCGACCACGGTGATGCCGTTCTTCTCGGCGTAGGCCTTGCAGTCGCGCAACTGTCCCTCAATGGACGCTTCTCGCTGGCTGTCGGATGAATAGCGGGCGTAGATTACGGCGGTCATGGTTGCACCTCCTTGGCGTGTATTCGACTTGCCTTTATAGTATCGGGTCAAGCGCAGCTTTATAGTATCGGGTCAAGCGCAGATTGTCAACAATCTGCGAGCAGATTGAAATGTGAAAATTGCGAAACGCAGCGAAAAAGGTGAGAGCAAGAATCGTCCCGTGGCCACAAATTTTCAATTCTTGAAAATTCTTGCCACTTTGGGACAGCTTCTTGTTGGGGCGTGCCTGCCCCAAACCCTGCTGGAACGAGTACGGCAAACTGGAATTTATAGTCCTCTCAAAACCAATTTGCTTTTTCTTCTCGAAATACGGGAATATCACTATCTCGATATGGCACGAGGGTTTTTGTTGTTATATCACTGGGGACTGTCACACCCGCCGTTCTGGCGGGTGTTTTTGTTTTGGTTCAAAGATTTTGCATTTGGTTTTAAGTTTTGGTTCCAAGTTTTAATCTTTGATTTTAAGTTTTATTATTCGGTTTCCGAGGTGTCGTCTGCTATGCGCTCCGGGTCGAGCAAGTCTTCAATCTGGCAGCCCAGCACCTTTGCCACCCGCCAGAGCTGGTAAACGTCCGGGCTTTTACGGTGTCCGGCGCACCAGCTTTCCACGGTGCGGTAGCTCAGTTTCGCCTGGCGGCAAAGTTCCCGGCGGCTTATGCCTGCGGCCTTGCAGCGTTCGTCTATGGGGTTATTGGTGTGTGATTCTCTCATGTGGCAGCCCTCCCTTTTAGTACAGTATACTGCGGACGCCGTAAAAATGGAAGTATAAAGTTTACCATATAAACGCAGTATTCTTTGGACTGTTTGCCAGTGGAGTTTCTTGCGCTTATGTGGTAAGACACAGACACCGGAAGGGAAAACGAAACAAATGGAGGACATGAAAATTATGAAGCGTTATAAGGTGTACGTCTACAACACGGGTAATAAGTTCTGGGACTGCTACGAGGTCCTTGCTGATGACCCGGTGGATGCCCGGAACGTGGCAGTGCAGCGGTTGATCGACGAGACCGGGCACGGTCTGGATGCCTACGAAGTGACCGATGTGTGCGAGGTCAAAGAATAAGGAGGTCTGAAGAGTGGAGTGGCGTATCCGGGAAAGCTCTCACGGCGAGTTCGTGGCCGAGCGCGGTATGAAGCATGAGGGTGGCGTTCTTGCCCCCTCCGGCATCGGCTGCACGATACCAGCATTCATTGTGTATGAAAGCTCCCATTTCGATACCCGCCGTCAGGCGGAGGCGTATATTAGAAGGAGGACGAAATCATGAAAATGGTAAACGCAAAGGGCGAGGCCGTCTACTTCAACCGGGTTATGAAGAATGGCCGGGAGCAGTTCGTGGTGAAAGCTCTGGATGGTCAGCATATTATGGGGCGTGACCGTCAGAAGCATAGCTCCCGGACGTTCACGGAACTGCACCAGGCGGAGGCGTTCCTCCGGCGGGCTGGGTATCGGTGCAAGGGCTGAAATGTTCGGGGTAGTCCCCGGGGGTTAAACCTCCGGGGACTTTTCTTTTGCGCTCTACTTTTTTCCAGCGGAAAAAACTTTCTCTGTGCGACGCTTTGGTGTTTTGACCTGGAACTTTACCAACTACATATAAAAATGCACTGGTGGGCTTCGCTGTGGCCCACTGTGCGATGCAAAGGAAAAGGACGCCGAGCGTCCCTGGGATGGGATTTTCGGCGTCCTTTTTGTGGTTACGGCGCAAAAGCGCCGCTTTGGTTTTGGCTCCAATCTTGCCGTCAATGTACCTGCTTTTTCAGGGTCTCCATCATATTGTCCGCCTGAATCGCCTCTTTGGTGAAACTGTTGTTGTTCCACCATGCGATCAGGGCGGTGACCGTGGTGATGCCAGCGGTCACAAGCTGCTCAACGGTACTGCTTTCAATGGGGATGATGGGTTTTCCCATTGCAGAAAGCATCTGATTGGCAAGAGCCAGCAGCAGGCAAGCGGTACGGACGATAGTTGCGGTCGAGATTTTGAAGTTACCCATAATTCATTCCTCCATGTTGTCCTGTTCGGACTTCTGTTTCAGGATTTCAATAGCCCCGGTCAGTGCCTTTGGAATCGGCACCCCCATCAGGCCAGCATTCTCAATGATTGACAGCGTCTCGTTTGCGATGAACGCGATCACGGTAGCGTCCCGGATAAAATTAGACCCCATCACCGTGTCGAGGTGGCAGGCCACCAGCACGATCAGCAGGGTTACGCCTTTGCGGCACAGCCCCTTCCACCCGGCGCGGGATTCCAGTGCGCCGTCTTTGCTCTTCGGGCTGGCGTGGAAAACCCCAGCAACCACAAGGCCCGTGATGTAATCGACGGCCATGAACAGGATCAGCGTCGAAAGTGCCGCATCCCATCCGCCGAACTGACTTGCGATCAGACTGCCGATTACTCCAACCATGGTGCAAACTCCATTCTTCACTACATCACCCATCTGCTTTTTACCTCCCGCACATCGACGTGGACAAAACCGTTCGCGTGGTATCGTCCAATGCCTCCCTTGCCGGGAAGCAGTGTTTCGACGTAGGCCGCCAGCGTGTCCACCGACACGCCAGCAATCCAGATGTCAGCCGCCTTGCCATAAAGGTGCTGGCTGTACTTGGATGCATTCTTCTGCTTGGCGTTGTGGCTGGCAGTGCGGAAAGCACTGTTGATGTTCACAGCCTTGCCGAAGTGATCCCGGATTTTTTGCAGTAGAGCCACAAGCTCGTCATCGATAAAGATCGGGTCGCTGCCGTCTTTGCACTTGAACTCCCGGACGTGGAAGTTCTTGCTCAGAGCCTTGCTCCCATCCTTCGCATAGGAATAGGCTTTAATCGCCATCTTCAACATCTCCTTTCGGGAGCAGGTCCGCCCCGCACCCTCTCATGCAGCAGTCCACCATCAGCACGCCAAACTCGACCCACTTATCGGCGGTATCTTCCCCCGCCGCCTCAAGCCGAGAAAGCAGCCTCTCGCACAGGTCAGGTCAGGCCACGTCATAGTCGTCACCGGTGATGCGCTTGTAATCCTCGGCGGCGATTTCACCGCTTTCCACGCGCTTGGCCAGCTCCCGCTTGACCCCTGCACGGCGGGATGCGGGCATCTCTTCCCAAGTTTTAGTGCCTGCAATCAGGCGGTTTGCCCAGATAATGTTCATGGTGATACCTCCTTATTCCTTATTCAGCGCTGCGTCCAGCTCACACAGCGCGGTTTCGATGTCGGCCAAACGCTTCTCGTTGGCTGCGTCCTGTTCGCACATTGCGTCCTCGACCTCGGCCACGCGGTCAGGCAGGCCGTCTTTCTCGGCCTGCTTCTTGGCTTCGGCCAACTTCTCTGCCAGCGTGGGCAGGTCATGTTTCTTCCACTCAACCATTGCTCTGTTCTCCCTTCTTACTGGAATGCGCCGCTGATGGCTTCGATGTAGCCGCCGGTGCCGGATGCACCGCGGCTGACGGAAACGCGGAAATTGAACGCTGCGCCGTTGGTCGCCTCGCTGTTGGTGAACACGATATTCACGCCTTTCTGTACCTCGGCGGTGACATTCTGCCAGACCGGGGACGGGTCGTTGGAGTTGTTCGTGACCTCGACCTTGAAAGTGGCATCGTCAGGGATGCTGCCCGTCACCTGAAGCACTGCAACGGTGATGTCGCCCTCCACGGTCAGAGGTTCGGCCAGCGTCACACTTGCGGCGTGGACGGTCTTGGTGAAGGTTGCGGACGCGCTGGTGGTCTCCTTGCCGTCGCTCACCTCAACCGTCAGGGTGTGGCTGCCATTCAGGACGCGCTGGAACCCTGCGGCATCGGCGGCCTGCTCAAAGGTCAGGGCCGTGCCGCTGGCAACGCCGGGGAGGGTCTTGGTGGTCTTACCGTCCAGCTTTTCGGTGACGGTCAGGGTGTCGCCGTCGGCATCGGTGACGGTATATCTCCATGCAAAGGCCGTGTTCTTCTCGCCAAGAGCTGCGCCGTCCGTGCTGACGGTAGGTGCAGTGTTGATACTGACCGTGCCGTCGTCAGAGACTACGAGTGTAGAGGGAAGAATGAAAGCGGGACGAACACCGAAGCGATTGCCGCTGCTGTAGCTTTCGACAGAGCCATCCGACTTGACGACCCATGGGGTGCTGTCGCCGCTGGTGACCGGAGAGCGCAGCCACCAGAATTCAGCTCTGCCGCTGTAGTAGGCGATACGCGTGCTGTCGCTTTCAAAGTAGTCAAGCTCTGCACCATCTTGCGGGATATAGTAGCCGTTGAGCTTACCAACTTCATAGCTGGACAACAGGAAAATCTTCGCAGACAGGCCGTTCGAGCCGGTGGCAAGGCTTCCACGGTTGCCTTTGCCATTCCAGTACGGAATCTTGACCTGCTTGATAGCAGCACGGATGTCGGAATCAATCAGGTTATAGAAGGTGTTGTTCAGGTAGGAATGGATGTTGGAATCCTTATAGGAGTTATAGCCGTTATTACTAAAGCGGTCGGTGACGTAAATGTCTTTAAGTAGCACCCACGTTCCGTCGCAGGAATCATCATAGATGCTGGACGGCAAGCCCTGATGCACGACGATGAAATCTTCGACCGCACCGTTGACTTTGATTTTGACGATGCTGCCAACAGCTTTCGTACTCAGTTTTACGTTTGCCATGAAAATTCACCTCCTCAAAATTCAATTCTTGTCAGATCGGCGTTCCAAACGCCGGAAACGGTCAGGCCGTCAAGGCTGCTGAATGTGGCAGAAAAAGGATTTTTCGTCACGTTCGTGCCGAATTTCAGCTCGATTGCCTTGATACTGCCGCGCATTGCTGCCATACTGGCGCGGATGTCGCTGTGAGCGTTCTCTGCACCGTTGTGGTTGTCCACGGCCGCGCTGATGCGCTGGTCGGTCTCAGCCTTGGTGTATGCGTCCACCGCCGGACGCTGCGATTCGGTCAAATGGCCGTCAGCATCCAGCGTGGCAATGCCGCCCGGCACGCCAATCTGGTTGTTTTTCACAAAGTCGGAATCATCGCCAACACCCGGCGTTCCGACGTTTACAGCTCCCATTGCCATAGGTCATGCCTCCTTGTTTGTTTCGCCCTGAATAATCTGATATTCCGCAGTCAGACTTTCTCCCGGGGCTTTCTTTGCCCAGATGCAGATTTTCCCGTTCTGCGTTTCACAGGTCTGGCAAATGCCGCATTCCGCCGCTGCGGTCAGGCTTCCGGGCGACAGGATAACGTCCGCGCGGTCTGCTGCGGTCACACCTGCGGCAGTGATGTCGTGCCGCAGGGGATATTCCTCCCACGTTTCATCTTCCACCCAGCCGTCCGTGCTGATTGTGACCGCCACAGCGGAAATCTTATCGACCTTTGCGTTGTCCATCTCCTTCATCGCTTCCAGCGTTGCTGCGGACAGCTCACTTACCAGACCCGCCGTATACTGCTTGGCTTTCTGCGCCAAAAGTTTAAGGTGGGTTTCGAGTGCGATAGTACTCATTCACGCTTGTCCTCCCTAAAAAGCAGGAGGGCCGGCCCATGGTAGCCCCTCCCTGCGTACTTCTTTGGTAGGTCAATCAGCTTATGCGCCGAAAACCTCGGTCAGCATAGCGGTCACATCAGCATCAGATGCAATGGTCATGCCGGCCAGCTTGGTCTTTTCGGCGGTGGTGTAGTCGTTGGTGGACAGGCCCTTGCCGGTTTCCTTCTGGACGTAACCGGACAGGTTAACGGTGGTATCATCCAGCAGCTCCATCTTGTCGCCGACCTTGGCGTAGATGTCGTAATGGCCGGTCTTGGCGTTCATCACCAGATACAGGACATTCTCCTTGGCGGTCGCCGCAGAGGGAATGCTGTCGGCCTTCTCAAAGCTGGCGTGGCCGGACTTGGAAATGGCGGTGTTGATAGCAGCCACCACCTGCTCGCTGGTCTGGAAGGTGCTGTCGTTGTTCAGCTGGCTGGTCTTGGTGGGCACGGAGATGTTGACAGACTTATCCGAACCAATCGTCTGCGCAGCGCCGTTCACCTTGATACTCTCGATTTTATTGGCCTGTGCGCCGACACGTTCCAGAGTGGTGACGCGGGTGTCCAGTGCATCGGTGGTGGCCTTGGTCTTTGCGGCCAGATTCTTCAGAGCGGACAGACGGACGAGAGCGTTTGCATTGTAAGCCATAATAAAAACCTCTTTTTCTTTCTTGTCTTATAAAATATCTGGCTGTCCAGCCTTTCCGGGCAGCCGGTCGGTCACGGGTTCTTACTCACCAAAAACCTCAGTGAGCGCTTCATTGGCTTCGGCATCCGAAGCAATGGTCACGGCGGCAGCTCCCAGCGGGGCGAGGTCGCCTGCGGCGTTCTGAATCACATACGGGGTAGCTACACCGTCAACGATGACGGAAAGCAGCTGGCCGATGTAGGCAGTGGGATTGGTCTTTGCGTATGCCTGCGCGGTTTCCATGGACGGCCACACGGCGGTCTCATCCAGTGCGAAAGCATCCTGCCGCTTCATAGCCAGCGGGAACTCCATGTTGGCATAGGTCTTTGTGGTATTGTTCACAGCCATTGTTCAGCCCTCCTTTAACCCAGCGTGACCTTCAGCACTGCGGCGTTGCCATAGGCAACAGCAGGCTCAAACACCCAGACATTGTACTCCTTCGCAGCATAGCCGTTCGCACCCTCAACGGGAACAGCGGACTTGACAAAGGTTCCGGTGACATCTGCGTTCATTGCGGTCTCGTTGATGACCTTGGTCACGCCCTTTGCGGTCGCAATGCAGGCAATCGCCACACGCTGCGTACCGGCAGGCACGTTGATGGTCAGCGTACCGGCAGCATATGCCTTGCCAGTCTTGCCCAGTGCGCGGATGGCCGCACTGTTCAGAGCGGGCTTGCTGGTGGATGCACCGTAGAACACATTGCGGAACGAAGTGTATGCTGCGGTGTCCTTGGTCTTAGTACCAGCCGCAATGGCAACTGCCGGGCTGGATGCATCGCCGAGATTGTCCTTTGCGGTCACGCCCGCGCCGTGGGTAGCAGTGACGCGGTACTTCAGGCTGGACACGGCATTGTCACCGCCTGCATCGCCGATGATGAAGCCCGTGCCGCCGTTGTCATCAGAGCCAGCGGTCAGGGATGCTGCGCTTGCAGTTGCCACCTGAGTGGTCGCCGCATTGGTAATGCGCTCGACCTTCCAGTTGGTAGCGGTAACGCCGGTGGCCGGGCCGTACTGGTAGGAGCCAGCATTCAGCGTTGCGCCAGAGTAGGCCGCAGCGGCCACCTTCGTGCCTGCTTCAACCGCGCCCGCACCGGTCAGGGAGAAAGACGCGATAGAGGGCTGTGCGGTGATAGAGGGCTGCAGGCGCTTGGAGAAAATTTCGGTCAGAGCGTCCATGACGCTCTTGCCTTTGGTCTGGAAAGTCGCCGTACCGTTCTGGGCCTTGGTCAAGTTGCCGACCTGCGTATAGCCACCGGCCAGCGTGATGTTCTCCCGCAGGATGACCTTATCGGCATCCACGGAACCGGTCATGGCCACCCATGCAGAACCGTCATAGAAATAGGCGGACTGCTCATAGGTGGAACCGTCCACCGCAGTAGTCACGACAAAGACATCGCCCTTCTTGGGCTTTGCGTCCGTATGCTGTGTGAAGTAACCAGAAATTACGCTGTCGTCGGAAGTGGACAGGTCAGCTTTGGTCGCGGCGTACACCGTGCCGCCCAGACCGCCGGAGACAGCTTCCAGCTGTTCCTTGGTAGCATAGCCGGACAGGTCAACAGTGGTATCGTCCAGCAGGACGACCTTATCATTGACCTTTGCGTAGATGTCGTAGTGCTGCGTCTTGTCGTTCATGACAAGATACATGATGTTTTCCTGCGCTGCGGATGCGTCAGGGATGGCTTCCGCCACCTCAAAGCGGGCATGACCCGCCTTGGAGATGGACTTAAGCCATTCCTGCTGCAAGCGCACCGTAGTGGATTTGAGAGCTTCGAGAGTTACAAACTTGTTGTCTGCCATATAAGCCTCCTGTTATGCCGGTGTTTAGTTCAACTTTCTGCGGGGAAAATCTCGTCCAGCATCTTGTCCGTGTCTGCCGCAGAGACGACTTCATCCTGTGTGATGCCGCTGGTCGATGCGGAAATCGTGCCGTCTGCCGACACGGAAACGCCAGAACCGATTTTCACGCCGCCAAGCCGGGTAGCGGTAGCAACCGGCAGGACATACGAGGACGAACCGCCCCCACTCGCCCCGCCGGAAGATACCAGCGCCACGGTCGCGGCCATATCCGCTTCCGGGGCGTTCCGTGCCCAAAAGCGCAGGACACCGGCATTCGCCTGCACTGTCGGGCACAGCCCAGCTCGCTTTGCGACCTCAAGGGCCGCTTTATGTAAGGCAACGCTGGGGAACATATCCTCTGTCACGTCGTCAACTGCAACATCGACAACACAACGGAAGTCATCCCTCAGTGTTTCCTCGTCACCAGATTCCCGCTGCCAGTCCCAACCGTCTGCGGGAATCGTGATGTCCTTGATGATAGTGCCAGAGCTGCCCTGCTCGGCAAGCAGCTTTCTGACCCATGCTTCCGTGGCAATGGCGTTAGGATCTGCGGTCAAGTAAATCTGCGCCGTATTGGAGATTGCGAGAACCCCGAAAAACTCCATCAAGAAGTTGTTCATGGCGGCCTCGGGCTGAATCTCGAAGCCGTGATCATCCTGAAAAATAACAGCCAGAGCGTCACTGTCGCTGTCGTCCAACTTGGCGTAGATACCGATCTGATGCAAGGTATAGCCCTGCTGGAGTCCATTGTTGCTGATCTGAATCTTGATTTTGTACGCAGTATTCTCGCCCTCGCCGGTCATTTCGCCGCTGGAAAGGATGAGTGACTGCTTCTGATCGGCGACCTCGGTAGCGTTGGGAAGCTCTGCCGTCTGTACAGTGCCAGCGCCGCCGACCGCTCTTGTGAAGGTCATGCGCTTTCCGGATAAAGCCTCCGTCAACATGGCCGAGCCGAGTGCCGTGTATGCCGAAGAATTCCAGCTCATTTTTGTTCCTCCGTTCCTGCCACTTTGGCAGCATTTTTGATGTATATGCTTGCGGGTACTGCTCCGGCAAATGCCGTCACATTGCCGGTCTGCGGCTTAATCTTGCCTCTCACCTTGGCGGTCATAGTAAGGGACACTCCGCAGGGGGCGGCAGCGATATAAGCGGTACATTTTGGAGCCTCAGAAAGATAGACGATCTCGTCGAGCCAACTCGAAAGTCGTTTTACAGACTGAACTGCTTCCTTAAAATCTGCAATGTTTTTTGCTGTCGGGTAGATTCCTCCCACTGTGGCTCGAAAATGGTGAGGGCTTCCGTCGTACTCCCACCACTCTTCAATTTGCCCCACACCAAATACCGCCTCAATGATGCGATTGACCGCAGCCGGGGTCCCCATTTGGTCGTAGAAAATGAGGCTTTCCTTTACCAGCGCCCGCTTGATGGCGACGCTGTATGTCTGCTTATAGACCGGGGTGCGAAGCTCCACAGCGAGAAGGTCGAGAACAGGTTCCGGGACGCCGTCAATCGCAATATAGATGCAGGCGGCGTCGGCGAAGCGGATGACCTGCTGCACCTGCCTGCTGACGGCATAAGCAAACGCCTGGGTTTCCGTGTCGTTCTTCAGGTCGCTCGGGAGCAATTCCGTGAAGCGGCTGTCTTTAAGTTCAGTCATCCTCAAGGCCTCCGTATGTGATCGAGGCGGTGCCGTCAATGGAAGCGATACTGTCCGCCGGGATGGCGGTGAATATCGGGGCGGTGATCTGCGCCCGCTTTGCCCCGGCGCCCATTACGAGAGCCAGAAGCTTGGAGGGGTTGATGTCTCGCCCGATTTTCCGTTGCCAGGCAATGTAGCTGTCAACCGCTGCGGAGACCGCTTGCTGAATCGCCGCAGCCCGGTTGTTATCGCTTTGGTTGATGTAGTAGGTGAGGGAAACGGTATACTTTACCTCTGCAGGGGCGCGAACGGTCACAAGGTCGTTCATTGGACGGAGGGTTTCTGCGCTCATGTGCTGGCTCATGGCGGAAATCATTTCTGCGCTCGGGAGGGAGCCGTCTGCCATGACAAAAACAATGTCAACGGTTCCGGCTGCCTGGTCGCTCGAAACGTGAACGCCGCCGATGGCAGAACTGTAATCCTGCACATGGTACTCGTAGCCGTTCCGACTGCCTGCGGTGGAGTATTTGCCGGGCGCAACGAAGATGCGGGCTGCAAAGCTCTCATCGCTCTCCCTGTCGGCGCCGCCGCTGGAAGTCGAGGTGTTTTCTACACTCTGGACGTAGGGAACCGGGTCAACCAGCGTTTTAAGCTCGCCGGGAGCCAGACCGTTTCCGGTTTCGCCTGCGGTCATGCACGTTGCGGGGATGTCGGCAGTCAGGTCGCCCGCCGGAATCTCGGTATATACCGAGGTTGCAAAGAAAAGCTGTCCCGCTGCAATGCGGGTTCCTTGCGGGATGGCCGTGACGGACGCCCTGGCAGCTGAGAGGGTGAAACGGATGGTCGTGACGGCTGCGGCGGCCTGGTTCCGAGTAGCTCCGCAGCGGAAAGCGCCGAGCAAATCCAGAAAATCACCGACGCTATATTTCACGGTGTCCATCTTTCCCTTAATGTCAACGTACTTCATAGCCTGGTAGATTTGGGCTGCGGCGGCGTAGAGCTTGAAGCGGTCTCGGGAGACCCTGGGCAGCGTGTAGGGCTTCCCGGTGGCTTCGGTCATATACGCTTCGTAGTCTGCGACCATGCTCGTTTTCACGTCGTCCACGGTTTTATACTCAATGAACGAAATGTCGGGCAGGTCTTTAATGGTGGAAATATCAGGCATTGGTAAGCACCACCTTTGCGGTCACCTTTCCGTCGTTGGCTGCTGCGGTGAAGTTCACGCTGTCAACGGAAAGGGTGGGAATGTAGCGAGGAATCTTTTCGGCGACCTCGGCAACGTACAAGCTCTGGGCGGCCTCTGTGGGCTTGTCGATGAAGCTATCGTCTATGCCGAGCCCGCGGTCTAATGGAATGGTCCCGGCAACGGTAGAGAGCAGCGTTTCGACCTGCTCGTCTACTCCTTCCAGGGGTTCATCCCCGATGTAAACTGCGGTGGTTTCCATTATGTGGTGTCCTCCATCGGGTATTCTTCAAGGTCAAGGTTGACCGTGGCCTTTGCCAGCTCGCCATGTCGCAGTACGGTGTCCCAGGCCTCGCTTACTTTCGTAACCCGGAAGGGGTTCCTCCCGAAAGGTCGGAAGCCAATCACCAAATACTGAACTTCGCCGGTTTCGGCCATGCGGGCCAGCAGATCAAGAACTTTTCGGGGGCGCACTCCGAGGGCGGCAGAGAGGTGAATTTCCAGTGTTCCCTTTTTGAGGTCTGCGCCCAGGAATTCAGGGGTCGGTTTGCTGTTAAGCCCTTCGTGGGTCGTCCAGCGCCCGGAGCTTTCCCGGGTGGCGTTCTGGAAGGTAAAGACGGCCAGGTCGCTGACCTGGAAGATGATCTTTCTTCCAAAGGTTCCGATGAACAAAAAATCACCTCCGGGTTAGTTTGGGGGAGAGGTCAGGCTGCCAGGTGCGGCGCTTGTGTGGGTATGGCTCTTGAGGCTTTTCCCGCCGCCGATGCAGTCGGTTGTTGCCATCAAGGTCTGGCCCACATTGGCGTCCTTCTTCATGGTCGTGTTCTCGGTGATGGTCGTTTCGGCCTTTACCGTGAGTTCCTTTGCTTCCAGGACGACCTTGTTCATCTTAATGGTGAGGGTGCCGTCCTTATAGCGGAGCATCCCTTTACCGGCTTCCCGGTCAAGGTCTTTGCGCCAGAGGCCCTGGCTGCCCTCGGGCGGCTTGTTTTCGTCGCTCCAAGGACGGCCAAGGACAACGCCTACCTCTGCGCCGTTTGAAAGGTGCAGAACGAGAACGGCATCGTCTACCTCGGGCATCATATACTCAAAACTAAGAAGCGGGATCTCGCTTGTGACGCAGTCGTCCTTTTCGTGGTAGACGACCCGCACCGTTCCGGCTTCGTAGTTCACCGAGGAAATTTTGCCAAAGCGAACAGTTTCCATTCTGCGCCTCCTACTCTATAAGTGAAAGTTCAAGGTCTGTCGTGTAGCCGCTGGAACCGAGGTTGTGGGTGGTGGTATCGGTGAAGTATTTCCCGGAGAGCGCTCCAAGGGAAACTTTCACGTTTTGGGCAGAAACAAGGAGCTTGCCCTTGACGGTCAAATTGAGCTTTGTTGCTCCGTGGTTCGCCTCATCAATTCCCGCCTGCAGCTTCTTTTGTGCATCAGCTTCGCCGTCGGCTTTGCCGGTCATCTTGAGCAGCCGGTCTGCGGTGCCAATGGTGACCTTTATTTCCTTGTTGGTCTTGGGCTGGGTATAGGTGTACTCACCGCCGGTATAGGTTCCGGCGAGGTTCTGGCTCCAGCTCCAAGAAAGAATTTGGCGCGGGTAGATAGTGCAGACCGCATCCTTTTTCTTGTACTCCGTCCGGCTGTAGACTACGATTTTTTTGGAGTAGACCTTCATGCTCAGGCCATAGGTCTTGCAGAGGTTCATGTAAAACTCGCAGTCTGTGGTTTCGGATTGCTCAAGGGTCGTAATCTGCGGGTCGTCGCCCTCCACATCCCAGAACAGTTCTATGCCTGCATTGGAGGCGATTTCCTGGCCGATTTTCTGCACGGTGGCCTTTTCCCACACCTTTGTGCGTTTGGTCTGCCGGAATCCAGTGTTAGCCGGAACAGATACCGCTTTCACGGTGCCTGTCCACGGCCAGCCCGAATATGAAACACTGTCAACGAGGAAGGCGCCGCAGTCGAGGGTGCGGTTGTCGCCCTGGGCTGCCCAGTTCGTGAGGGCGATGGTAGCAGAAAGCGGCTTGTTCACCTCTACCTGTCCACCGCTAAAAACAGAAGCGGGGCCAGCAAAGAAAGAGATGTCGAGGCTGTCTGCTTCACCGCTGGCTGGATCAGTGTAGGTGAATGCCGTCGTTTTGAGGTTGAGGATGGATGTGGTCTTGCCGTCGTAGGTAATAGAAACGCTGGACTGTCTGGCTTTCATCCTGTCCTCCATGTGGGAATATTCGGGGCGGCAGTTTCGCTTGCGGGAAGGTCTGGAATTCTCAGCACCACGCCTGCCCCAAAAACAAAGATGGTGATCTTGTCAGGGTTGGCGTCCATGAGGAAGCCCATGTATTTTGAATCTCCGTAGACCTTATAAGCGATAGCGTCCCAAACGTCGCCCTGAATCGTGGTATAGGTACTCATTTAGCCTCCTGGTTAGGCCGGAGAAAAGGACTTGCGGCGACGTTCTTCTTCCAGCTGTTTGCTGAATCTCACAAACTTTTGGTATGTAAAATCCATCGCCTGATCTACTTCTTTCCGGGTCACGGAGCCGTTGCTCTTGAGGATGATGGTCGGGGAGAACACAAAGCCACCTCCGCCGCCCTCTGCGGGCTGCGGCTGGGGCTTATTCTCGGGGGGCGGATTCTGGCCGTCTGCGGTTGGCTGCGGCGGGGGCTTCGTCGGGTTGGGCTTCCCGAGGTTCAGCAGGAAGTCGTAGAGTTTGGACAAGGGGATAATCGCTTCCGGCTCTCCACCTTCGCCTGCTTCCAGTAGCGTTGGGGCGGTTACGATGCCGCCGGTTGCTAGTTGCGGAATCTGCGGGATTTTGAAGCTGAAAGTATTGCCGCCAATGACCGGCACCCAGTCCGGGATTTTTACGTTCAGGGAGTTGATCTTGCCGAGGACGTAGTTGATGGCCGAAATTACGCCGTTCATCGGGGCCTTTGCCAGGTTGACAATAGCTCCGAAGATGTTGGCGAAAATGTTCACGATATTCTGCCACGCGGCGCTCCAATTGCCGGAGAATACGTTCTCCACAAACTGGATGAGGTTGGAGAAAATCGCTTTTACATTTTCGACGGCTGCGGATACGCTGCTCCACCAGCCAGAAAGGTAGGCGGATAGCAGTGGGAAGTTGGTCTGGAATCCAGAAACCAGGGCGGCTACGGTGGCAAGCACTGCGGTCTGAATCGAAGTCCAAACTTCGGAGACCTTGGTTCCCATGCGCTGCGCCCAGGCTGTTACCTTGTCCCAGTTTCGGTACATCCAAATACAGGCGGCAACAACTGCGCCGATGATGGCGACCGCAACCAGGAGTTTAAGGTTCATTACCTCTGCGGCCTTGCCGAGAGTAGCACCTCCGTTGGAAGCCGCCTTGAAAACAGTAGCGAGATTTTTCGCAGCGCTGATGGCGGTCATGGCCGTTTTGAGGGTCTTGAAGGCCGTGACTGCGGTAAGGACGCCGCTTGCCAGGGCAATGAACAATTCTTTATGCTCCGCTGCAAATTGGACGGCCTTTTCTGCTTTGGGGAGAATATCGTCCAAAATAACGAGGCCTTTGTCCATGGCGTCCGTCAGGTAAGGAATAGCCTTGTCGGCCAGCTTTTCCAGATACGGCAGCAGCTTCAAGCCGGCCTTTGTCAGGAAATTATGGAAGCGGTTGGTGAGCTTCTGAATCTTATAATCCAGGTTGTCCGTCTGGCGGGCGAATGCTTCATCCGCTGCGCCGGTGGCGTTGTACATCTCCGCCGTCTTTTCGGCGTAGGTGCTGGACTGCTCGCCGCAAAGGGCGAGGATTGCGGTCTGCGCCTCCACACTGCTGAACAGCTTTGCCATGGCCTGGGTATCACCGCCAACGGTTCCCATCAACGCTTCAAGCGTTCCCTGGAAGCCCAGGCTCTGGATGGCTGCGTCTGCGGTGGAGTAGCCCAACTTACTAAGGGCGGCATCCATGCTCTTGGATGGTGACATAAGGCCGGAAAGGACGGACTTGTACTGCGTGGCGACCTCTGCGGTGCTGCCGGTCACGCCGGTCAGGGTTGCAAAGGTGCCATACAGTTCTTCTTGCTGCACGCCCAAGGCGGAGGCCAGGGGGACGACCTTTCCAATGGACGAGGCCAGTTCCGGGAAGCTGGTTTGTCCGAGGCGAACGGTAGCAAAGGACAAATCTGCTGCCTTTTGGACAGCCTCTGCGCTGATGTCGCCATAGCCCTTGGTGACGGCGGAAAGCAGGTTGACGCTGTCCGTTGTGGTGGCGTTGCCTGCGGCAGCGGATTTAGCCGCTGTTTCCAAGATGGAGGAAGCGTCGTCAACGTCGCCGAACGCAGAAACGACCTGATACATACCATCGGTCAGGTTGCTGGTGACAACGCCGGTCTTGTCCGAAATGTTCAGAACGTCTGAAGAAATGCTGGCGGTTCGGGCTGCAATTTCTTCGTTGGAGCCGGTAAGCAGGGTCTGGACGTTAGACAATTCCTTTTTATAGCCTGCAGCAGAGGTCACGGCTGCGGTAGAAAAGGCCACAGCCGCCGTGCTGGCGGCTGCGAACCCTGCGGCAGCGGCTTTGCCGACTGCCTTTGCCGATTTGCTGAGGGAGGCAAGGTCTTTGTCGGCTGCTGCGCAGGCCTTTCGGAGGGTGCCGTCTGATTTGGCACCAATCTTTATCATCAGGTCATACGTTTTACTTTTTGCCAATTTGCGCCTCCACCTCCCTTGCATAGTCCTGGATGGCGTCTGCCAAGTCGTTCAGTTCGTCTATGGACAGGCTCTGCAGGTAGTCAATGCCCGCGTGCAGAGCCTGCGACATATAGACGGTGGTTTTTGTAATCGCCTGCGGGGTTAGTCCTCCCCATCCCCGCCGTAGAGAAAACCCACGACTGCGCCCTTGACGGATACCAGGTCAGGAGCGCGCAGGCCCCAGAAGAAGTCCGAGGGCAGATTGGTGACGCGGTGCGCCATATAGACGGCATACTCCATCGTCATTTCCACGGTGGCGGGGTTGATGCCTTTGTTCAGTTTCTGAACCATGCGGCCTGCTTCCTTGAGGACTGCGCCGTTCACGTCCTCAAGGCCGGACAGGTCGATGCCGGTATAGGTTTTGTCGCCGAAGGTGTAGGGCTTGGCGAACTTGATGTAAAGCTCATTGGTGTCCTCTGCGGTTTCGGGTTCCTCGACCTCGGGGGCGAGGGTCAGCTTCTTATCTTCCATTAGCACATTGCCTCCAAAGCTGCCAGCTGGTCTACGCCGTTCACGGCGTACTTGCCACGGATTTTGTTCAGTTCGATCAGGGATTCGCCGTCTACCTCAATCAGGATGTACCGAAGCGAAAGGGTGACGCTGGTTTCCATAGAGTTTGCGGCCTTGAGCTTACCCGGCTCGCATTTCTTGGTGAGGCCACGAACGACTACGCGGATAGGGGTGAACTCGATGTCGCCGTCGTCCGTGTTGCCCTGAATGCCGCCACGGATTTCCAGGTGGTGCGCCTTGAGCATGTTGGCCAGGGATGCTGCTTCCTTGCTCATAACCCGGAAGGGAACGGCGAGCTCCTGCTCATTGAAATAACCCGGGGTGGGATCTTCGTACTCGCCGAGAATGCCAGCGCCAGAAACGGTGTTGGTGGGGGTCTCGAAGCTGGGCAGCGTCATTTCCTCGCCACGGCCAATGAGCTTGGTGCCGTCTTTGTAGACCTCATACTTGGCGATCTTGGTAGGAATATTCACGTTTTATACCTCCAATCGGTCAGGAGAAGATGGTAGTCAGGGCGTCGGTGTCGTACTCGCGGATATTGTGGATGTACTCCGTGGGGACGAAAGGCGCCATGTAGGTATGGACGGTCAGATGGCCTGCCAGCAGCTCGGTGGTCGGGTTTTCGTCCTCCAGGAACTTCATGTTGTAGCCTGCGCAGTAGCCACGAGCAACGTAGCCGCTGCCGGTGATGTTCGTGCTGTCCACGATGTCCTGCACGAGGCGGCGGTTCTCGGGCTTGTCCACCTTCTGGAAGTAGGTCAGGATAAAGTTGTTGCCGTCCCAGTCAAAGAAACGGCGGACGCACCAAAAGCGATCTTTGGTGTCGGTCGTGCTGGGGTATGCGCAGGTATTGTTACCCCAAAACTTGAAGCCGTTGACGTTGATGGCGGTACAGATACCGTTTGCGCCGAGGACGTCGTCCGCCTGCTGCTTGTCGAGAAGCACCTCGGTGCCGTCGTCCAAGCAAAGGCCGGTAATGCGCAGGCTCTTATTGGAGGGGGATTCGTAGGGGACGCCGTCGTTGCTCGTGTCGAGCCAGACGGTGTGCGCTGCGGCCATGGCGGAGAAGTAGTATTTCTTCTCGCCAACCAAGACGCGAGGCCAGAGGCAGATGCCGTGGTTCGTGGAGAAGCCCTGCTTCTCCTTCGCCTGCTTACAGTCGGTGTAAACAGTTGCACCGTCGGAATTGGCGGGAATGTCCAGAATGGTGTTGAGGTCAAAGCAGCCGTTCAGCTGTTCAACCTTTGCCTGCAGCGCAGCAGCCACGGTTGCGTCCTGCGACCAGCCGGGTGCGATAATCAGGCCGGGCACCAGGCCGAACTTGGGATAGACCTGGCGGATGATTTCCAGGCCAGTTTCCTCGTTGGTTCTGCTGTTTACGCCGCCGACGACGTCGGTCTTGGTAACGCCGCTGGGTTTGATGCTCTTGCTGGTGATCTTCAGCGCGGTTGCTTCCTTTGCGGTGGTGGACAGCAGCACGATAGTCACGTTGCCGTCATCGTCGTGCGCTGCGGTATAGTCCACATCGGCGGCGAGCGGGGTAGCGTCGTTCTTCACCACCAACGAGGGCAGCAGAACGTACTGTTTGGTATAGGTCGCCATGCCGCCGGTGACGGTGACGGTTTCCTCTGCGTTTTCCGTGGTGTGCGCCGCCTTGTTCGGGTCAAGCACGTTCACCAGGACGATGGGGGAGTTATTATAAACACGGAAGTTGGCGTCCATGCTCTGGCAAAGGGTGAAATTCTCGAAGTCGTCAGAGTAGCCGAGGGATTCCTGGCACTCTGCAAAACTGTAACAGAGTTTCGGGGTGTTCGCTGCCTTGTAGGGGTCTTTTGCCAGGTGAATGGGGGCCGTGCCGAAAATGACCTGCAGGCCAGCGCTGGACGTGGTGGGGGTGGTTAAGCTGGTAGCAACTTCGCTGTTGCCTACGCCATGAAGATAGCTCATTTATGCGCCCTCCTGGATTTTCTTTGCAACATTGTTGCAGATGGTGGCGATACGGCCTGCGCCGCTCTGACGTTCCTTGCGAGCCTCCGCAAAGGAATCCAGGGGGACAATCAGACCCTCAATGGCGGGAATTGCCTTGATCTTTTCGGCCAGGTGTGCCGGGATGCCGCCAGTGAACACGGAATCCTGGCGAACAACGCCGGGAATGTTCGGGCCGATATAAACGACCGTTTCCGGGGCTGCAGGAGTAGTGGTCTTTGCCATTATGTTTCAGGCTCCTCTCTATAAATAGTAGGCCCTTCAAAATGAAGGCCGATTGCTGCGGAATAGTATGGGTGTTTGTTGGGGTCGAGGTCGTTGTCCCATTTGATGGGGCGTACGAGCTCAAAAGCCCGCGCAATCTTCACTTTGCGCTCAAAATACCCCAGGATCACGTTCAAAATGTGGGAGGCATCCCGGTATCCCTGTCGGTTCGGGTCGGGGTCGCATACCTCGACGGCAATGACAACATCGACCTTGTTCGGGCTGTCGATGGCGGTCTGTTCACCGTTGACGAGAGCCACCAGAACATACGGCTCCGGGAGGTCATCGTCGTTGGTGGTCGGCGCTGGCCTCGGGGCGCGGTACGGCTTGAACTGCGGGAATACCTTGACCCCTACCTCATGCCCGGCGGAGTTTTTGAGGCGCAGCGGTGCAAGCTGTTCCTTCAATGCCTGGACAATAGCGTCCTGCAGGTCGGTAGGTGTCATGTGGGAAGCCTCCTTTATTCAAGCGCTTTTTCGATTTGTTTCTCCATCTGCTTGTCGAGAAGCTCGGATGCTCGCTCAAGCGCCGGGTCTACAGTGTCGGGATTTCCGAACATCTGCGGGGCGGACGGAGAAAGCAGTTTTTCAATGCGGGTCATGTCAGACTTTGCGCCCCATTTCTGCGCACGCTTGGAAGCGCCCGCCGAGGTGTAGGTTTCGCCCGGCACCCGCTGGACAATGGCTTTGTGTCCGCTGCTGAACTGAACGAGAAAAGCCTTTAAGCCGTTATGCTCCAAGGACTTCATGCCGGAACTGCTGAGGACGTGCGCCGCTGCGGCGCTGGTTCCCGAGTTCGGTTTTGAATCGAAGTCCATGATCTCTTGCATGGAGCCGGAAGAATGGAGCGTGGCGGTCAGGTCACCGCCGGTGGCGGCATCCACCTTCAAGGCGCTGCTGGAAGAGTAAACGGAATCGTTGGCTGTCGCATAGCGCTCTTTGGTGTCCTTGACGATTTTGTTCTTTGTGCTGCGGGCTGCCGAGTTGATGGCCGCTGCCACCACTTTCGGCGTATCAACCATTTTTTGCAGGTTGTCCAGGCGCTGAACCATTTTTTCAATGGAAGCGTCGGCGTCAACCTGTAAGACCTCGTATTCTTTCAAGAGCGATTCGCCTCCATCTCAATGCAGAGAATCCCGGCCTCATCGGTGCAGTCGTTTACCTTATACCAGGCGCCGTCAAAATTGAGCAGGTCGTCCGGGGCGGGTTTGGCTCCGAGGTCGTCGGTGGCTACATAGATCAGCTTGCGCTCTTTGTAGATCCCGGTGATGGTGACGTTCATCAATTTGGACTTGTCGCGTTCCAAAATTTCATTATCGTCAACCAGCACCGGCATAGGCTTGCCGTTTATGCTGTGCGTGTCTGCAAATTCTTCCCGGTTGAGGAATACGTTCTTTGCATCCTGCACCAGTAAATCCTTGAAGCCCACGGTCAAACCTCGGCCTGAACCTCGGCAGCAGCAATGGCTTCAACCAGCTTTGCTTTGGTCAGGTCTTTGGCGTCCAGGCCCATATTTTCGGCGAGGGTCAGGAGCTGCGCTTTGGGCATCGCTTCCAGGTCCTCTTTGTTGAGGTGGCCGGTGGCAACGCCGTCCTCGGGTTCCTGCTGAACATCCACGGTCAGCGTTTCGCCGGGGGCATACTCGCCGGGCAGGGTCACGATGAAGCCCACGGCGAGCAGCTCCTTTGCGGCGCGGGCGTCCTGAATGTCTACGGAATCGCCGGGGCGGTAGTTTTTGCCCTCCACCGTCACGGTGCTGTTTGCGGTATAGATCATACTGCGCCGCCTTTCCCTTAGCCGATGCAGACCTGCACGGTCGTATCGTTTTCAGCGGCTGCTGCAATAGCCCAGCCTGCGGGGATGTTGCTTGCAGCGGTCGTGGTGATGTTGTCGGCGGAGGCGTCGTAGTAGACGGCGGCGCCGATAGCGATAGCGGTAGAGGCCGCCTTGGGCATGGCAAAAACGCCCTTGACGTACAGGCTGCCGACGGCGCTTGCAGGAATGTCGGTGCCTGCAACGCCGATGCGGGTGGTCAGGCTCACGACCTGGCCTGCGGCGATAGCGGAGCTGGTGCCGTTGGGGTAGTCAATGGCAGAGCCGGGCTGCTTGTAGTTTGCGATCATGTGCGTTTCCTCCTATCTCTTACAGGGTGGGCAGGGCAGCGCCGGGGTTCTTCACGAACGCACGGTAGTCCATGACGCTGATGCCCCAGTCCAGCCAAATGTCCCACACAAAGCCCAGCTGGCCGACGGTCTCGCTGCGGCGGAAGGTGGGGGTCTCCTGGCCGTTCAGGTAATCGACCTGGATGCCGGTGGTTTCCTCGCGGTTGGCGCCCAGGAACCAGGGGCAAGCGCCGGAACCTGCCAGGATGTTCAGGGTGGCGTCCTCGACGATCTCCATCGGGTGGCAGTAGTTATACAGCGGGTTGGCTGCCTGGGTGTTTTCGCTGGTCTGGATGGTGGGGCTGCCGAAGATGGACTGCATGGCGAAGCCGTAACCAACGGGCAGGATGATGGTGGAGGGGGTCAGGTTGATAGCCTCGCCGAACGGGTCATCCTGCAACTGCATCCGCTGGATCATGGCCTGAATGGCTGCGCCAGTCGGTGCGCTACCGGAAGTGATCAGGTTCTTGTGATCGGCGTGGAACAGGGTCTTGCCGTCATAGATCTGACCATTGTTGTAGAGGATGGAGTAGACCATCTTGTTGATCTGCTTCTTGCTCTTTGCAGCGTACATGCCGGGAACCTCGGACAGGAAGCCAAGGTCGTCGTTGATGAACGCCTGACGGCTCATGCTGAACTGCCTGCCGTAGGTATCCAGCTTGCGCTGCGGCAGGGTTGCTTCCTTGTGGGTGTCTGCCTTCAGCTCGCCGTTCTCGGGAACCAGCAGCAGGTCGCCAACGCCGCCGATCAGGTAGTTGTGGCCGTCGGTGCGCTTGAAGTCACGCAGAGTACCCTTGCGGGTGAACTTCTCGAAGGTGGTCGGAGCGTGGTCGTAGGCATGGACGATGCTCTTGTTGATGGCGGTGTCCATAATGGCGGGGAAGGATGCAGAGGGGTTGTGGAATGCACGGGCCAGCTCGGTATACAGGGCATCTGCGCTCATGCGCATAAAGTCGGAAGCGCTCTTGTCGGTCTCGCGGGTCAGGCACTCAATGCCGATGTCACGCAGGCTCATGCCTGCAAACTGGCGGGAGCCGTCTGCGGGCGCTGCGGGGGCGTGGCCGCTGCGGGTCATAAGGCCGTCGGCTGCTGCTGCGCGGAACTTGTCGGTCTCGTCGGCGGTCACCTTGACGCCGGTGCGGGCGGGAGTACCGTTCTGAATCATACCGTCCAGAATGGCGGTGCGCACCTGGTCTACGGTCTGGCCGCCGGTGATGTACTGGGAAGCATCGACGTTGAAGTTCCGGCACAGGGTGGTGATGTCGGTGACACGCTGGCGCTCTGCGGTGCGGGCGGCTTCAATCTGAGCCTGGCGCTCTGCCTCCGCTTCAGCGTCAGCCTCAGGGCGCAGGGTCTCGATGTCGTTCTGCAGGGAGTTAAATTCCCGGGTCTCGTCCTCGGACATGTCGCGGCCTGCGGTGCGGGCGGCGGCCAAGATGGCCTGCTGGCGCTGCAGTTTCTGCCGCAGCTGCTCTCTCTTGTTCATGTGATTTACCTCCAGTTAGTAGTTAGTAGTTACGATTTGCGGCGAGCTGGCTCTCGTAGAAAGCCAGACCCGGGGCGGTGTGTACTGCGGGCGGCTGTCCGTCCTCGGTCATATCTCTGCCAACGCCGACGGTGGTGTCGGCGGGGACGGAAACAATGCTGATCTCGTAGGGCTGCCACTTCTTGGCGATGTAGCAGGGGCCAGTGAAGCGCCCGTCAAGGGATTTTGCGCCCTCTTTGACGCTCTCATAGTTGGAAACACGATAGCCGACGGAAACGCCCTTGAGGGTGCCGCTGGCGACCTTGGAGCGAACGGTTTCGCTGTCCTCGTCGTTGTCAAACTCAATCGTGGCCTTGCCACGGTTGTCCTCAACCCACGCCCGTGTGACCTTACCGATCACCCGGTTTCTGTCATGGTTAAAAAGAACGATACCCATGCTCTGCATCCGGCTCATGTCAATGGCATTGCCGGAGTGGTCGAGGATCTCGGTGCCGAACCACATCTGAACAGGTTCCTCGGAACTGAAACTCAGTTCAAAGGTGCGGCTGTTTTCGTCGTCGCTTACTGCCCGGATGCTGGCCGTGGAGAAATCGCGCTGCAAGGGCTGGTTATTCATCGGGGTTTTCTTTCGGGTCTGTTTGGGGTTCGTTCTGGACACTTTTGTAACCTCCAATCTGCACTCCCTTTTCTTTGGCGTATGCTACAACGTCGGCCATGTCGTCAATCTGTTCTTTCCAGTCACGGCCCTGCTCGGCGCTGATCTGCTTGAAGGACTTGACGCAAGATTCGAGTGCGGTTTTATTTGCGTTGGCTTCCTTTTGCGGGTCAATCCATTTCTTGGGAGAGGCGACCCACTCATGCTCCATGTATTTCTGCGGGTCGTTCCAAAAATCCGGGATAGTGAGCTTTCCGGCGAGGACTGCGGAAATCAAAAAGGTTTCGTAGACCTCGACCATGAGTTTGCCCTGCAGCAGCTCCACTTCCTCGGTGTATGTGAGGTCGTCCTCAATCATACCCTGGCGGGCGCTGCTGTAATTCGTTTCGGACATATCCCGGGAGGTGGATTCATAGCTCAAGCCCTGGCCTGCGCCCACAAGGCGCTGCAGCAGCTTGAGAAAGCCGGTTGCTTCGCTGCTGCCATTGCCGGGGTTGATGGTGACTGCATCATCACCGGCGTTCATTTCCGAAATGAGGCCGGGGGTCAGCATTTTGCCGGAGTAGGACGTGCGGTCTTTGTCGGCGCTGTTCCGGGAGCCGCCCTGGAAGCCGCCGGTGGGGGCAGCTCTCTTGATGAGCAGGGCAAAACAGGCGGCGATTCGCTCCTTCATCGAAACGGCAGCAATAAACTCGTTGGCGTCCCGGATGCGGCTCAAGCTCGGAGCGAGGTCACTGACCTCTCGAAGCTGAGAAGGTCGGCTCTTGCTGTAATAGAAAATAATATCTTTGGCGGGGTAGAAGACGGGCTGGTTCGTTTCCCAGCCGTCAATGTTGTACTGTTCAATCCAGTACCCAACGGGCCGGTTGTACTCGTTGTACTCAATGCCGCCAATGACACGATCTCCCTTGTACCTGGGCGAGGCCACGGAGCGGGAAAGCTCGTCTACTTCCAGCGCCTGCAGCTTAAAAGGAAGCAGGCCGCCGGAGGTATAGCATTTCTTGAAAAGGATGCCGCCGTCTGCCTTTTTCCGAACGACTGCCATGCGCAGAAGCTCGTTGAAGCTCTGCTGCTGGGTGACGTCGCAGTTCGTGCGCCGGGTCCATCGCCGCCAGAGGGTTTCGATTTGATCGTCGAGGTCGTCGTCGCCGGTTTTCGCCTGCAGGGTGAAGCCGTTGCCGACCACGTTCCTTTTGAAAGCCTTGAGGACGCCGTTTGCAATGTCCGAGTTCCGCTCAAGGTCTCGGGCGCGGGCGCGGAGGGTGTCCCGGCTGTAACGGTCTGTGATGTCGGCGGCCTCGTTGGTCGCCCGCCAGTTCTTATTCAGCCGGCCACCGTCTGCGGCGTCATAGCCTGAACCGCGGATAAGGCCGAGCTGCTGCCGCCAGCCCTCGCGCATATAGGCTGCCCGGGGAGAGATTGTTTCAATGATCCTGTCAAGCCATGTCATGCGCTTTATCTCCCATCGAAAAATGCGGCGAATGTGTCGCGGAAAAGGTCGGAGCCGCTCTGCTCCTCTACCTGGGCGGTAAGGTCTGCCCGGAGGTTCCGCAGTTCGGTGAGGTTCGCTCGGGTCAGAGAGCGGGAGCCGATTTTGTAGCTCTGGCCTCCGACCATGACGGCGGCAATGGCTTTATTTACTTCCGTCAGAAGGGCGGCGGGGTCGCCATAGTTGATGGTTTCATCTGCCATGTCGTGTTTCCTTTCTTAAAACCAGCCGTCGTTTTGGTGAATCCAGCTTTCCTCGGGAGTGGCGTCGGTGCGCTGCTGCGGTGCGGGCTGCGCTTCCGGCTGGGCAGAGCTTCCCTTGTTCTGCAGGTGGAGGCTGCGGACGCCGAGCATTTCTGCTGCGGCGTAGGCGTAGACCTCGCAGTCGAGGAAGTGGTTGTTTGGATGGCTGGTTTTAGGCACCCAGCGGGTGCGCTCTGTGCCGTTGGTGGCACGTTCAGTGATCTTGTGTTCGGCAGTGACCTGTTCGCAGTATTCCTGGTCAACGCCCTTGTAAACCATCCAGCTGCCCTTGCCGTTCGGGCGGCGCATACGAGAAGCAATAGCATCCTTGTATTTGCCGCCGTCCACGAGAACCAGGCGCATACCATAGGCGGCGGAGCCCGCCTTGTTGATGGTCGAGATTTTATAGTTGCTGAGCATCGTGTCGGTGCCTTTTACTGGGAGCGCCCACTCCGAGTTCTGCATACAGAAGTCATAGACTTCCTCTGTTTGGTCGCCGGAATCGACGAGGGCGAGGTCTACCAGCATTTGTTGGCCGTCGTCCCGCTTGAACTCCAGGTTCATTATGTCTACGACCTCGCCGAAGCTTGCGGCCTGGCCGTGGGCTATATTTTGGGATGTACTGTAATCGCCCCAGGCACGGATAGTCCAATAGAGGCTTGTTTCCTGCACGTCCACGCCGCCGGTCAGGAGCTTCGTCCAGGGCGGAAGCTCGAACATTTCAAGCTCCGTCTGGCGTTCCTGTACGAGGTCGGCACTGGTTTTGAGCTTCGTATCCTCCCACGGCTCGGCGAGCCAGGAGTTAGCGAAGTTGTGCAGCTTGTCGGGGTCGTCCTTGGACTTCATAAACTCCCGGGCAATTTCCGAGAATCGAGTGAAGGGGCTGTATAGGGTATTGAACCAAAAGGCAACGCTGCGGGCGGTGCGGGCGCTCTGGCGGACGTTCCGCCATTCTCCGTTTAGGAGCATTGCAGGTTTGTCGTGGTCGGTAATGACTCCGTTGCATTCCTGGCAGATGTACTGCGCCGCCTCCGCTCGGTCACCTTCGCTTAGACCCTCATCTTTGCCGGGCCAGCGTATCTGTGCAAATTTCAGCTCTATATACTTCCCGCAGTGCGGGCAGGGGACAAAGAAGTGTTTTTCAATGTCGCAGGCTTCCTTCGCCTTCCAGATGTGGCCGGTCTTTAGTGTGGGGGTGCTGCAAATATAGATTTTACGGTTAGAGAAATAGCTCTTGGTTCGCTCAATGGACAGGCTTATAGGGTCGGCTTCCTGGGTGGTCGCCGCCTTGAACTTGTCCACCTCGTCGAGGAAAAGATAGCGGATGGGCTTGCTGGACAGGTCTGCCGCAGATCCTGCACCGGTGAGGGCGATGTACATATCTGTGGTGAACTGCAGCTCCTTCTTGCTACTGGCATTTTTGAGAAAATGCCGCTTCAATCGGGGAGATTCCAGCATACTCATAATGCGGTTTGCTGAGGTGCTTTCGGCGATTTCGTCGTTGGGGTAAACGATCAGGGTCGGAGCCGGGTCTTGGTCTATCAGGTAGCCGAGGGCGTTAAGCTCGACCTCCGTGCCGCCCACCTGGGTAGGCTTTACCACGACAATGCGCTCCGTTTCCCAGTTGTTGAATTCGTCCATGATGCCGACGAGGTAGGGAGTGACGCTGTTTCGCCAGGCGCCCTGCAGGTTGGATTCCTTGCGGCTGAGTTGGCGGTATTGCTCGGCCCATTGGCTTACGGTTATATCATCCGGCGGTTTCAGGGCGTCCAGGGCATCTTTGATGTACTGAGGAACCTGGTACTTTCGGAACTTATAGAACCGGGGCTGCTGGGCTGTGGGTTTCATCCACCGTCACCGTCCTTGACGGTTGCTGCAAGGACGAAGGTGCGGAGAATGTCGTTGATCTCTTTATTCAAGTCTTTCTCCAATTCTCTGCTCTCCACGGGGGAGATTCGTGAGCCTATCATGCCAACGACCCGGCTCGGGAGGCCGGAGCAAAAGCGCTTGAGGACTGCAAAGAACTTCGTATAGTCCGCCTGCGCTTCCTCTATGCTGATATATTTGCCGTTTGCAATGGCGGTGCGGAGCTGGTGAAGCTCGGTCTGCGATTCCTTGAGGGCAATTTCCGCTTGCAGCTTCTTTTCCCTCAGTTCGGTTTCCGAGAGCTTCGCTTCCCGGCCATACGCCTTATCTGACAGGTATTTGATATATGCCTGAATCGTGGGAATGAGGTCGTATTTGTTCCGCTGGCCGGAGATGTGTACTGTTTCCAGGACGCCGTCTTGTGTGAGCTGTTGGATGCGACGGACGGAAACGCCAAAAAGCTGGGCTATGACCTTGGATTCGTAAAGCTGCCCGCCGGTTTCTGCTGCCATGCGTCCTCCTACTGTTCAAAGTGACTTTCGGCGTGGCGCTCCGCCTGGGATACCTGCTGACCCTTGTACATACCTGCGCCGAGTTCGTCGATACGGCTGAACGGTATCTCGGGAACCTTGAGCCGCTGCCTGTATTCAGGATCTATGAAATAGATATAGCGCAGCTGGTAGCCGGGCAGGATGGTGCCGCCAACCTCTTTGACGTAAGCGTCCCAGTCGTACTTGCCGCCGGTCACCTCGTAGAAGGTACGGCCTCCAAGCTCCGGGCGGGGGGAGGTCGGGTTGCTGTGCAGGGTCATCTTGTGGATTTTGTCGCCGTTCGGCAGGAGGCAGAGGGCATCGTTCCGCTTGATGTCGGTCAAGACGAAATTGCAGGCCCGGTAAATGGTGCCGTCGCCGCAAGAACAGCCGTCGGCAAAGCTGATGATCCATTTTACCTGCGGCGCCTGCTTCTTGATCAGGCGGATGGTCTTTGCAATACAGTAGCTCTCCGAGTTTCGGGGAAGGTAATCGTCAAAGGCCATGCGGTTGAGTTCCAGAAAGCCGTCCCAGGTTGTGCCATCTACCAGGCCGATGATCTTCTTCTTGTCCAGACTGGGGCCGTAGCTCAGAACGCCGTGGAGACGTCCGTCGAGAAAAGCTCCGAAGTGCAGGCAGGAGTTATTCACGACCTTGCCGCTGTAATGGTGCGCCCGGATGAAGGGGTTCGCAATCTTGGAGGGTATCACCCGGATTTGGATTTCTTTTGCTCTGCCCATTCTTTCACCACCATGTAGATTCTGTTCCCGGTTTTGTTGGTATTCCCGAAGGTTTCCATTTGGTCGGGCTTGTACTTTGCGCCGATGATCTGCAAGGCCTGCTGCAGGTCGGCGTACTGCTCCAGGCTGAATGTGAAGGTCATTCTGTCGATGGGGCTTTCTTCGTGCTGCTTCTCCAGCATGACGTCCCCGAGGATGACGCTGAGTTCGTCGTCACTGTAGCCGGTGGCGTTTACGTCCACCGGGCTGAGGGTCAGGTCTTGTAGGGCGTCCCTCAGGAGGCTCATGTCCCACTGACCGCCGATTTTGTTCAGGGCGATGTTGAGGGCTTTTTCGTCCTGCTTGCTGAGGTCTACCACGATGCAGTCCGCCTCGGTGTAGCCCAGGGACTTCAAAACGGACGCTCTCTGATGGCCGCCGATAATGGTGCCGTCCTTGTTTATGATGATCGGGTCAACGTAGCCAAATTCTTTCAGGCTGCGCTGGATGTTCTGGAACTCGGGGTCTCCCGGCTTGAGTTCCTTGCGGGGGTTATAGTCTGCCGGGTGAATCGAGGTCAGAGGTCGTCGCTCTCGGACGAGCTTGTGTTCTGTTTTAGCCATTCCTGCACCACCTTGCTGAGGGCGTTTCCGTTCTTGTCTGTGTTTCCGTAGGTTTCGCCGAGGCCCTCGTTTTCTGCCTGCGCAAGCGCCGCCCGGATGAGGGCGATTTGCTGTTTGTGCAGGGTGACGTTCATAGTGTGGGCGAGAACGTGCTGGCGGTTCGGGAGGGAGAAGTCCTGGCCGAAGTCGTCCGGCGTCACGGTGACCTGGGCAAGGATGGACTTCAGTTCCGGCTCGGAGTAGCCGGTCTTGGTGAGGTCGTAGCCCTCAAGGTCAAGGCTGCCGATCAGGTCGGCCAGCTTTGCTTCGTCCCAGCTGCCGGTGATCTTGTTGAGGGCGATGTTCAAGGCTTTTTCCTTGTCGGGGTCGAGGTCTACCACAACGCAGTCTGCGGTTTCGGCTCCCATGTCCAGGAGCACCTGCGTCCGCTGGTGTCCTCCGATGATGGTGCCGTCCCGGTTTATGATAATCGGGTCGCAGTATCCGAACTCTTCAATGCTGCGGGCGATTTTCTCATATTCCGGGTCACCCGGTTCCAGCTTTTTGCGGGGGTTGTAGTCTGCCGGTTTCAGGTCGGCAAGCCGCCGGGTTTCGATTTCCATGCGTTCGTCCTCTTGCTGGAGCGTGCAGCGGGTCTTGAACCAACGTCACCCGCCTGGAAGGTGGGCGCTCTACCTGTTGAGCTATGCACGCAAAATGAAAAAATAGGGTTTATTTTGGGGCTGCGGTGGGCATTTACTGCGCTTGACGTAGCGAAATGGTCGAAAAATTTTGGTTTTCGCGCGGGAACACTTCGCGCCTTCACTGCCCCGCTGCCAGTTCTTGCCAGGTAGTACCTACGCCGCCCTGGGCGGCCCCGTACCGTGCGCCGTGCGCTCTCCGTGCAATCACCGTGCGTTCTGCGGCTGTGGTTTTGCCGCATAAATCCAAGGTTTCCGGGTGCTTTGCTCCCTGCTGGTCGGGCTGGAAGCTCGGCACCCGGTTGCCCTGGCTGTACGTTAGCGGGGCGCAGGTGAAGAGAGTAAATAAAAGCCCTGCGTCCTTGTGAATGTCCTCTGCATACTCCCAGTGTAGCATAGAAAAAGAACAAAAAAGTCCGCTCTTTACTCAAAATCGCAACTTTTTTGAAAATAGGGCTTGACAAATCCATTTCGTGCAGTTTTGCCATACGAGCGCCGTATTCTTTGGACTATGTGCGCATTGATTTACTGCGTTTGCGTGGTATCATACACACAGAAAAGGCGCCCAGCTGTTGCGAGCCGGGCGCCTATGAAAGGGGGTGCATACCATGTTGGACACGGGTTACGGCTTTATCGGTGAAGATGGCGTTGAACGCGTCAGCCCAGAGGAAGTCTGGGAGGCCGAAGCCGAAGATGAAGACTAAGGCCTGATGCACCCCGGTATGCAGCCCTCGCAGGGTCGGACTCCTGCGGGGGCTGTGCTTTATATGATAGCGGTTTTGTGCCGGGCGGTCAAGGAGCAAAGAGTACAAATTCACCGTCCGAAGATTGGACGCTGTGCCGATTGAGTTCCCGGCGGTTGTGTGGTAAGACACAGGCACAACAAAGAAACGGAGGAAAACAAAAATGACGTTCGAGTATCTGGCTGGTATGATTGATGAGGTACTGACCGAGGAAGATCGGCGCAATGTCCAGTATTGCATCGAAAAGGCCTATGTGCGTTTCGGTATCACCTACGACGAGTACAAAGCCCTTTCCGCAAGGGCTGCCGCCGTCGAGGTCGAAGAATAAGGGAGGTTTCTGTTATGTTCAAGTTTGAAGTTGGTTCCGTCTACTACGCCCGCAGCGCATGCAACCACGATTGCGTGTTCCTGATGAAGGTGCTGTCCCGCACGGAGAAGTCGGTCAAGGCCGAGTTTTCCGGGGAGGGGGTCAAGCGGGCGATGATTCGGGTGTCTGACAGTGGCGAGTGGGTCATGCCCTGGCACTACTCCATGGCGCCAGTGTTCCGGGCGGAGCGGCTCTATTCCGACGGGGTTTGACCCCGTCTTTTTGTTGTCCAGGGCGGAGCAAAAGAGACAAACTGCGCCCTGTATCATTGGACTGTTTGCCAGTGGAGTTTACCGCGTTTGTGTGGTAAGACACAGACACCGAAAGAAACACACTGAACGGAGGAAATGAAAATGAAAAACCTCAACGAGATGAGTAAGTCCGAGATGGAAGCCGAGATCGCATTCGCACGGAACTTTGTGAACAAAGGTGGCTGCATGAATCAGGAGCAGTGGAACCGCGTTTTAAAGCTTATGGAACTGGTTAAGGAGGGCTGAACAATGGTTGACAAGAACGGCGTGGAAATGAAGACCGGGGACATCGTCCGGGTGTCCGGGGCTTACTTCAAGAATGACAACGGGCTGTGGTTCATCGAAAGGTCGCCCGGCGACCCGAGCTGGTGCGGCAACTCCTACAGCTTGATGAAGCTCAAGCGGAACGGCCAGCCCAGCACGGCAAAGTACAACCTTTGCTCCTGGCCGATTGCGATCTTCACCAATAGCTGGGTAACGCGAAACGAAGCTCACCGTTGGAACGAAGAGCACGCGGAGATCGAGGTCGTCACCGGCATGGACACGTCCGCGCTGGCGGAGCACTTCATGGGGCTGGCAAAGGAGCTTGACCCCTACATTGAGCGGGAGGCCTGGGACTGGGGCGAAAATCACCCGGACGTCCTGCGCCACAAAGAAGCCCGCAAGTTCTGGGCATCCGTGGCGGAGCGGCTCAAGAAATAACCCACCTGACGATGGCTGCCTGGCAGCAGCCGAAACCATTTTGCCGAGGCCGGCAAGATGGTCGTGGGAGCCAACCACAGAAAGGACGTTTTTAGTATGAAAAAATCTGATTTTCGCATTGCTCTCCGGGGGATGGCCGAAAAGCTCGACTTGCAGTGGGCCTACGCTCAGCGGATTGCTGCAGAGCAGCAGGCTGCTGGCACCCTGGCCTATGACGACAACGGCGAGCCAGTGCCGAATATGTACCAAGTCGCCTATGCTGGTATGACATCCGCATTTGAGGCTATGGGCGGCGAGTGGCAGCGGGACGAGACCGGGCGTCACTGGGTCTACCTGCTGGGTGAATCCGCAGCAGCGGGGCGGCGCTGATGGCTGGGCTGAATACAAAAATCGTGGAGACCAACGGCAGAGATCGTTTCCGCTATGTGCGCCATGTCCGGCTCATCGGGGAGCAGACCGGCGTTTCCGAGGACGTGTACCGCATCCAAGAGACCGGGCGGGTATGCGTCCGGCAACAGCTCTGCGACGATCTTGTGCGGTGGTGTACTGCTACGAAGTGGAGCGGCGGCTATGAAGCGGACACGCCGTTCAAGGATGGCTTGATGCTGATTTTGGTAGATGCTGCTGGCGCCGAGATCGGGATGGAGGTTACTTACCAGACCAAGTGGAACGGCCAAGGACTGGCCGACAAAGAATTTCCGTTTTCGTGGGAAATCGTTCCCGAATATCCAAGGGAATAAAAACCGCCTGCGGTGGGTGTTGTACCTGCCGCAGGCGGTTTTATTATTTGTGCCGGGTTTTCGGTATCAGGATCCCGGAGGTATAGTGTCCATCGGTATACCGCAGCACCTTGCAGCCTTTGGCCGGGCCTTTTCGTAGTATGCGGCCATGCTCCATGCTTTGGTATATGGCGAAGACCTTGTGACCGCTCCAAGCTGCAAGCTCTTTGACGGTGTCAAAGGCGCCGAGGGTCAGTTCGTATTCGTCCGCCGTCACCGCTATGAACTGCGGCGGCTGAACCTTGGGGCGGCTCATCTGTGCCGCCTCCGGTCGCCGCTGTGGGTTGCCGTGCCAGAATTCCTCGTCGAAGTCGTTCTTGTGGATGGTGCAGGCGTCATTCCTTCGGCGCTTGTCCGCCACCTCTGCGGCGTGAAATTCCTGCCAGGCCTTGTACCGTTCGCAGGTATCGTGGCAGACCGGGTGGCGATCTGTGCAGTGGAAGCAGGGGTTAGTCATTTCCCATCATGCACCTTCTTTCCGGCACCGGGAGGTTGGGCAGTTTGGGGAGCGGCATCCAGAGCGGGAACATCCCTGGGTTGTCTCTTACGACGTGCCACGGCATGATGTTCTCAAGCCACATTCCGTCGCGGATGTTACAGTGATACCCTGCACAAAGAATGCTGCCTATTTCGTTGCCGTCCTCCCTTGTTGGCGGGTCCTCTGCCGTCTTACGCCAGTACGGCGGCAGGCTTTCCGGGTCAATGGTTGGGGCTTCGTTCACCATGTCCGCGCAGGTATGCACGGCTTCTTCACTGTCGGTTGTGGTTCTGTGGCAGCCGACGAATATCTGCGCCGCAAATTCCCGCATTTCCTGTTCAAGAGCGTTTCCGTCGATCAGTCGTACTTCGTCCATGCTGTACCTCCTATTTACTCAACCTCAAGCAGCCAGACCCGGTGCGTTCCGTACCCAGACCAGGTGAGTGCCTCGCTGTGGGTGTCCACAGCCACGTCCAAGGCTTTACCCTTCACGGCGCTGCCGGTGTCCTGGACGTACCGCAGACCGACGCCCTCAATGTATACCGCAGAGCCGAGGGGCAAAATGTCCGGGTCCGCTGCCACGGTCACGCCTGCTTGTACAGGTGCGCCGCTGGCGGTGATGCCGTCCCCGGTGCCGCAGATATGCTCGTACTGCTCCGAACAGTAGGCAGTGCAGTTGAATTCCCCGAGGTACACCGTGATAAGCCCGGCGGGGCCGGTCTGCGCTGCTTCCAGGTCATTCTTGAGATCTGCGACCTGAGCTTCTGCCTCCTGCGCCTTGGTTTGCCAGTTGAGGGCGTCCTTCTCCCAGTTGGCGGCCCGGCTTTGGTAGATGTCCCGCTGCTGGGCCAGGTCTTTGACCCTGGCGTTGAGTGTGCCGCTAATGGCGACCGCTGCTGTCAGGGCGCCTACCAGCGCCAGCCGTTCGAGGTTCTTCATTCTGCATCGCCTCCTACCGGGTTGAGAGCTTCGCCCTCTGCTTCCAGCGGGCGGTCTGCTGGATTCCATCTATCGGGTGGGCCAGGGAACTCGCAGCGACTCCAATCCATTCGCAATGCGCCACCCCGGCGGGGAGCACTGGTTGTTACCACCACCGTTGTTTCCTTGCGGCAAGGTGCAAGCACCAGGCCGAAAATACAGCCCGCAATGCAGCCGGTCAAAAATCCACAAATCCAATCCATTTACTTTTCTTCCTCCTTGCTATGGCTGCGAGCAAAATCCACCAGTAGGGTGCAGGCTTCGTCGATGGCCTCAATGCAGGCCTTTTTGCCGTTGAAGCCGTTGTAGTATTCGATTTTCGCCAGTTCCTCTGCTGTCGTGTTCGGGTCGAGCAGGCGGCAGGCTTCCTCAAGTGTCACTGTGAATTTCCTCCCATTTTGTTATTTCTTCCTGAACCTCTGGAACCTGGAGCAGGTCGTCTATGGCCCGGGTTTCCAGTTCAAAGGCTCTGCTGTGGCAGTAGTAGGTTCGCAGTTCCGTCGCCCGCCAGCTGCGGCACTCTATGTACCGCAGGCGCATGATCGGGGCGGCGGGGTGCATCGGGTCGAGGTGGAGCAGGGTGTCTTGCACGGCCTGGCGGTGCGCCGGTGTCCGCTCCAAGCGGTACTGCTTGAGGTATCGCCGCAGCAGGTGCCGCTGTTCCCGGAGGCTCATGTATGGCAAGGGTCACCACTCCCTTTCGCTCTGCGGCGGGGTGAACACCCGGCGTACATCCTCCACGCTGGTTACGACGTAGGCGGTGCCGCCTGCAGCGTTGATGGCTGCCAGCGTGTGGCGCTGGATGGCACTAAGTTCGCCCACCAGTGGGCGCTTGACCTCGAAGCCGAAGAACTGCCCTTCGTGGCAGCCTACGATGTCCGGGATGCCTTTCTGCTGGTACGGTCCGGCGGCGTCCTTCCACCAAAATCCGCCCACCTCTTTGCGGAGGTACGCGAGGATCTCTTTCTGGATTTTCGCCTCCGAGGGCACCAGCCTGCGGGCCAGCTTCCTGGCCTCAGTCACGCTGCGGGCTGCGCCTGCATCAACCAGGGCGTGAAGGTATGCGCCCAGCTTTTCGTAGTCATAGGGGGAAGGAAGCGGGTTTTTGTAGTTCATGCGTTTCTCCAATCTGTCCACACCTTCCTGGTGCGGGCGTTTTATTTTAGCCGTGGAATTTCCGGGTTGCGGGGTTCCAAAGCATTTCCGGGGCGGGTGCCAGGCAGACGCAGTTCAAAGCGCCTGCTTCAATGACCGCTGCTTCGATGTTCGTCCATCCGTAGGAAAGCTTGCCGCACTGCTTGCAGGTGAACTCGAAGCGGGTGACGTTGTCCACCGGCACCTCCGTGCCGCAGAAGCACTTGACCTTGTCGGTGTTCTCCCGGGCGAAGTGCTTGAAGGTGTGGTGGCAGCCCGGGCAGGTGAGTAGAATCAAGCCTTTTGCGCCCCGGGCGCCCGGCTTAGAGGGGGGGGCGAAGCTGGGGCGAGGTTCGGTCACCGTGCTGATCTTCGGGGTGTCCACGTCCAGGGCGGGGTTGCGCTTGGGCTTGGGCTGCTGGGCGTCGTCCTCGGGAGGCTCCTGGCGCAGGATGTCCTCCAACGTGGCGGCGCCGTGCTGCGCCTTTTCGCTGTCGGACCGCAGCTCGGCGGTGCTGCGGTCGATGATCTCCTGCAGGCCGTTGAGCTGCCCGCCGTACACGGTAGAGGTCACCACGTCCAGAATGGTTGCCAGGGCGTGGTCGAATTCGTCCGGGGTGCTGCCTGCAAAGTTGAAGTCGGCGTAGGTATCCGAGGCGGGGTCGCCATGTGCCGTGGAAAGGTGCAGGCCAAGGCGGAAGGTGGTCTGGTTCTTGGTGGTGTTTTCGGTGCTGCGGGCTTCGTTTGTAGCGTTGATTTCCATGTTCTTTGTCCTTTCTTTTGATGGAGGTGTAACCAGTGTAACGAATTTCTTTCGTTGAGCCGCTTCTTTTTGACTGGTTACACGTTACACCTTTGTTTTAGAATTGTGCTTATACGTTCGGCGGGCGCTGTTTCACTTTCGCCTCGTCACGAATGTATTTTATTTTTTGGTGTAACTGGTGTAACTTTCTTAAAATGTAGCGAATTTTCGCTTGTTTTTGGTTACACCATGCTGACAGTCAAGGTGTAACCGTGGTGTTTTGTCGGTGTTACCTGTCCGCGTGAACCGCGCTCTTTTTTTTCCACTGGAAAAAATTTGCGTCGTGGATGCCGTAAAAAATTCAGCCGTGAAAGTTGTTGCCGCAGGCGTCGCGGCTCTCTGTGGGCTTACACACCTGGTTTAGAAGGGCAAGTCGTCTTTGTCGGTGATCTCCCTGAATCCTGCCGGGTCGGGCGGGTTCTGCAGGGCTTCCGTATCTATGGCGACCATGCGAACCGAGCGCCCTCCAAACTTTTTGACGATTTGGTACTTTCCGTGCGGGTCGATCTGTACGATGTCGCTCTCCGCCAGCCAGTTCATGGTTTTTCGGTAGGAGAAACCGCCTTTTTCCAGCGCTTCCCGCAGGATGGTGGGCAGGATGAACGCCGTGCCGTCCTCAATGCTGCCGTACCTCTGGCCGATGGCGTTGGTATCGGTGAAGCTGTTGGCATTGGCACTGATCCAGTCGCTGATGTACTGAGCGGCCTGCTCGTTCACGTCCGGCTGTTCCTGTTCCTGGATTCCCGCTGTGATGCAGTTGGCCATGTGCTGGGCTTCCATGAGGGCGGTGTCTGCATCCTCGTGGAAGATGCACCGGGAAAGCATCTGATCTGCAAGGGTCACGGTGGCAACCGCTGCGGTGTGGCTGCCGTTCCGGGTTCCCATGAGCGCCCGGATGCGTTCCAGTACCTCGCTGTATTCGTCTATTATGGCGCTGTCGCCCATGTCCAGGATGTACTGGATGAACGCCGGGCCTGCCCAGCCGCAGTTTAGTGCTGCCTGTTGGTGCATATCGCTGGCGCTGGCTTCGTCCTCAAAGGGGGCACCCACTACTTCCAGCACTCGGGTACTCACGCCGGTCTGGCTGTTCGCCTTGCCGATTGGTTCCTCGCCTGTCGCCAGAATCACGCTGCGCCAGGTGCGCAGTTCTTGGAGACCGCCGTCCTTGCTGCCCCGGCTGCGCCCGGTGCCGTTGGCCAGCATATACACGATCTTTTCAAGCCCTTCCTGCTTGTTGCCTGCAAGCTGGCGCTCGTCTATGCCGAGCGGGAGGTCGCAGTAAAAGCCGGCCATTCTCTCAAGCGCCACCTGGGTTGCGTTGAAGTTTGCCATGAGCCGCTCCGGGTCGCCCCAGGCGGACAGGGCTGCTTTCAGGGCTGCGGTCTTACCGCCCCGGCTGCCGCCCCAGTTGTACACGAAGAAGATTCGCTGCTTGATGATCGCCAGCAGGGGGGCGGCGAAGCTGGCGGCCAGTATGAAGCGGAACCGGGGGCGGCTGCGGTGTGGCGTCATACTTGCCACCCAGTCTTCCAGGGTGCCGTTTTTGCAGTAGGCGGTGGCCCAGCGGGTCATGCTTGGTTCGATGTCCAGCACCATGTCCGGGGCGTGGCCGGGAAGGAAGCGGTGGTTTGACTGCCAGCCGAAGGTGGAGGTGCTTTCCTGCAGGCCGAGGGCGTCGATGTTCTCTTGCTCCAAAGCGCCAAGGAAACGCACCACCTGCTTTGCGTTCTCGCTGGTTACGGTGCAGCCCTTGTCCGCCAGCACCGTAATGCTGCGGCTCTGGAAAATCATGGAGCGGGGGAAAATCGCGTCATGCCACCTGCCGTCCCGCTTCCAGGCAACCTCTATCTTTTCTTCGCCGGTGTCGGTCTTTTTGAGGCGCTTGGTCAGGATAATCGGCGTTCTGCAAATGCAGACCGGCTGTTCTGTCTTTTCGTCGATGCGGCTGATTCCGAACTCGCCGTACTGCCAGCCGGGCGGCTGCCGCAGGTTCTTTGGCGCTCCCTCAATCGCCACCGGGAGGGCGTCGTCGAGGCGCTCCAAGTCCAGGGGCTGCGCTGCTGCCAGCAGTTCTTCCAGCTTGTCCTGGGCGGCTTCCTTGCCCAGGTCGAGGTACAGGGCGGAGGGGTCTTTCGCTCCGCCGTCTGCGCAGGAGAAGGTTTCAACCTCTCCCTCAAAGCCGGCATCTTTCAGAGCGTGGGCGACCTTGTCCAGGAAGGTTTGGCCGCCCTGGTCTGGTTCCTTATGGATGTAGAGTGTTTCTATTCCTTTGAGGCTCTCCGCCCATTCTGGCTTAAACGTGGAAGCGCCCGGAATGCCCAGGGCGGGGTAGCCGAGGAACCAAAGGGTTTGCGCGTCGCTCTCGCCCTCCACCAAGATACAGCTGCCTGCGATCTCCAAGCCCTCTTTGCGCCAGAGGCCGTAGGGCAGCATATTTCCAGCCGAGCCGAAGCCCCACTTGAACTTGTGCGGCCCCATGCGCTTGCGGGTGACCTTTGGCTTGCCGTCCTCCCCGAAGTAGGGAATTTTGACGTAGGGGGTGCCGTCCTTTTCCTTGCCGTCCTCCAGGCTGCAGACCATCCGCAGCCAGTCCGCCGGGAGGTTCTTCTCTTTGGCGTAGTCGTCTACGGTGTAGTTTTGGCGGGCAGGTTCCTTTTTGGCTTCGTCCACGCCATGCTCGCGGAGAATCCGCTTGTAGGCGTCGGCGTTGGAGCAGCCGTCCAGCTCCGCTCGGAAGCTGACGTAGTTGCCCGCCTTGCCGCAGGCGAAGCAGACGAATTTTCCGGTTTTGAGATCCACGGAAAAGCTGGGCTTGCGGTCGTCGTGGAAGGGGCAGAGGCTTGTCATGCGCTCTTTTTTATATTCGGGTTTCTGCACGAACTTGCTGTATTCCTCTTTATAGTTCAGCAGTTCGTCGAGGTTTACTTTATCCACGTCTGTCCTCCAAGTCGAAAAAAGTTGCGGGCCGCAAGGCTGTTACCCTGCAGCCCGCACCGGGTCATTCGGAGGTTGTGGTATTAGAAGGGCACGTCGTTTTTGTCGCTCACCGTAGCAAAGCCGTCAGCGTCGGCCTGTGCGGCGGGCTGCTCTGCCTCCGCCACCACAGGAACCGTGGAGGCTACGCTCTTGATCCAGGCCACCGTGGGCTTTAACTGTTCGATCTGCGCCGAGGTCAGGTCGCCCGCTTTGGAGAACACGCAGCTGCTGTATGTGATGCCGTCTGCGCTCTTCTCCCGCTTGAGCTTGATGGTGGTGAGTACGCTGGAAGTGCGCTTTCCCTTTACCACCAGGCGCTTTGCGACGTAGTCCTTAAAGGCCCGCAGGCTCGTAGGAGGCAGGGAAATCAGGACGGGCAGCACTTCGCCGCTACGCAGGAGGTAAATGCGGTGACCATTCTTGCAGGCCTTGCCGTTGCCCTTGCTGCTGCTGCCGAACTGGTTGAAGGGGCAGGTGGAGCAGTCCCGGACTTCACCGGTCTTGATGTCCAGACCCTGCTTTCCGTCCGCGCTGCTGCAGTCCGGCACGTTGTTGCTGCCGTCGAATTCGCCGGGCCAGTAGCTGTTGACGGCGTGGTGGTGCAAAATTACGCCGGTCAGGGACTGTACCGTTTCGGGGTTGTCCGGGTCGTCGCCGGAAAGCTCAAAGGCCAGGCCGCCGCCGCTGGGAATCTTCACGGTATCAAAGGGAATCTGGCCGAGGCCGTCCAGTTCTTCCTTGATGAGGTCAGTGACCTCGCTGCTGATGGGTGCCAGAGCGAAGCTCTGAACCGCGGTCAAAGCGTTTTCGTTTGCCATGGTGTTTATCCTCCCTTACTGTTTCCGGCTGCTCTTGCGCCGGGTGACGTCGTTGAAGCTGTACACGTTCACGCAGCCCTCGAATTCCTCGGGAAGCTCGTCGTCGTTTTCCTCTGCCAGGTTGCTCATGGCACCCTGCAGGCTCTGGGCGTTGACCGTTTCTTTGATCAGGTCGCCCAAGCCGTTGGCGCGGAGGGCGTCCATCAGTTCAGCGTCCTTGCCTGCGGCCTTGCTGTATTTGGTTTTGGGCGTCAGGGTGTAGGAGTAGCCGCTCCGGGTGATCTGCGGGGTTTCGTCCTCGATCATGGCTGTTGCGAGGGCGTCCCGGGTAGCCTCAATGGCCCGGTTGTTGGCCTTGGTTTCCTCTGCCAGGCGGTCTTTTTCGTCCAGCAGGGCACGGTATGCGTCAACCTGTTCAGGAATCGTCATTGTTATTTTTTCCTCTCTTTCGGTTAGAAGTAGGTTCGCCAGCTGTCCACTATGGTTTTGGCGATGTCCTCTTTTTTCTCAAGGGCTGCAAGCACCTTGTCGTCGATGCTGTCCTCCACCAGGAGGTGAATGTAAGTCACCGGGCTGCGCTGCCCGATACGGTGAATCCGCGCCAAAGCCTGCGCGTAGTTCGCATAGTTGTAATCCATGCTGTAAAAAACTGCGGCGCTGGCGGCGTGAAGCGTTATGCCGAGGCCGGCTGTTTGAATCTGCGCTACAAAGACCTTGGTTTCCGGGTTCTGCTGGAAGTCGTCCACTATGGCTCCGCGCTCCGCCTGCGGAACGTCGCCGTAGATTGAGCCGTACTTGATGCCCTTCTTTCGGAGCAGGTTCTCAATGGCTGCGATCTCGGGGCGGAAGCGGGCGAAAATTACCAGCTTTTGCCCGGCGTCTAAAACGTAGTCGTCCAGAATGTCCTCCAAGGCGTCCAGCTTGGCGGTGCCGATCTGCTGCGGGCGGGTGCCGTCGTCGGTTTGTGTGAAGCCGCCGGTGAGCTGCATCAAGCGGAGCATTTTGGTCAGCACCGTGGTTGCGGTTATGCTGTCGCCACCCGCAAGCTCTGCAAAGCTGGATTTTCGGAGTTGGTCGTAGAGCTTGCGCTCCGCCGGGCTGAACTTCACATATCGGTTCTCGAAGGTCTGCGGCGGGAGGTCGAGGCATTCGGCTTTGGTTACACGGTAGGCTATGGAGTGTTCTTTCTGTATGAGCTGCTCCATGTGCTGGTAGCCTATGATCTGATGCTGTCCGTAGCCGCCCATTACGCAGTAGCGGCTTCGGAAAGCGAAGAAGTTCGAGCCGAAGACCGCCGAGTCTAAAAAGCGGTACTGGCTGTACAAGTCCACGGCGTTGTTTTGCACCGGGGTTCCGCTCAAGGCCAGTTTATAGCGGGCCTTGTCGCCGAGCTTGTGCAGGGCTTTGCTCTGGGCGGCGCTGTGGTTCTTGATGCGCTGGCTCTCGTCGCAGATTATCAGGTCGGCGTCGTACTCCACCAGGGCGTCAAAGATTCCGTCCCGGTGGGTGCTTTCGTAGTTGATGACCGCGATCTTGAGCGAGGCGAAAGGCCAGACCTCCAAGGCGTCCAGACCTTCCAGGCGCTTTTTCTTTTCTCCCAGCAGGGTTTCGCAGTGGTAGGGGAAAGCGGCAAACTGCTGCAGGTCGTGCGGCCAGACGCTGCACACGCTGGTCGGGGCTACTACCAGCACCCGCTCGATGCGGTGCTGCTGGTACAGGGCACCCATCGTGGCAATGGCCGTCAGGGTTTTGCCGCAGCCCATTTCAAAGAGAAAACCGAAGCCTTTATGCTGTTCCTTGCCTCCCGAGGTAAGTTGCAGCAGCGCCATATTGGCACCCCGGATTTGGTGCTGGAACATCTGCGCCCTGACCGGGTATGCTGCAAGCGGTTTCGGCTCTGTGGCTTCCCGTTGCTGTTCTACCTGGCGGGCGACCTCTGCCAGACGTTCCCGCTCGGTCTCCACGAAGTCCGGGAGAGTGAAGCGGTTATGTAAGGCGTTGAGGGCGTCCAGGCTGACCGGGCCGGTCATGGTGCGCGTGGTTTTGTTCCAGCGGAAAATCCCCATGCGCTTGAGCTGTTCGTACCGCAGCGGTTCTATCTCGGCCAGTATAATTTGGCCGTGCTGCAGGGCTATTTTCATTTCTGTGTGCGTCCCCTTTCTGTGGTGTTGTCCCTCGTTCCCACCCTCCGCCGTCTGTACTACTCTACAGGCAGCGGCTTCCAAAAGGGGTTACAGGGTCACCTTGACCTTGCCTGCGGTGATCTCATCACACAGGGCGGTTTCCAGGTAGTGCTTGACTGCATCCCGGGCGGCCAGCTTCCACATCCCACCGTCCGCTGCGGTCAGGCTGATGCTGCGGTCATCGTAGACCCGGAACACAAACTCGCTCTCGGGCTGTTCCACTTCCTGGAAGGTGCGGTAGGGTGCCAGGGTTACGATGGGGCGGACTGCCTTGTTTTCCACGAAGCTGACACCCTTGCGCACCTGCACCGTCTGCGTGATGCCGTTGTCGTCGCTCTTGACGCTCTGGTCAAAGCTCATGTGCGAGAGCAGGTCGAGGATGTAATCCACGTCGTTCTTCTCACCCTCGGGCGCCCGCTGAAACATGGAGCGGAGCTTGATCATCGCTTCGTCAAAGCTCCAGCGTACATCCTCCACCAGCGGCGGGAGGTCGCTGGCCGTTGCGTGGTAGGGCTGCCAGCGGTGCAGTTCATCCTTGGGGTTCGGCGTGGTGAAAACCTCCACGTCGCCGTAGGTATTGCAGGAAACGTAGAGCGGCGGCTTCTCGGTCTGGCTGTCCACCTCGCTCTTGATAAGCTCCACCAGGGCGTTCAGACTGCGGGTGTTGACCTTCTCCGGCTTGGGAATCTCAGGAGGCTCGACCTCCGTGCAGTCGTTGCCGTTCACCAGGAAGGTGCGGCCATTGACCTCCTGGAAGGTAGGCGCTGCGGCTTTCTGGCCCAGTTCGGTAAGGGCGTGGATTGCGTCTGCGAGGAAGCTGTTCTTGATCTCCATTTTGTAGTCCTTTCTTTTCTTTATGCAGTGTGAATGTCGGCGAACTTGAGAACCTTGCGCTCCGGGGCCTCGCCACCGTAGGTGTCGAACTGGCCGGGAATCTGCGGGGTAAGCTCCACAGCTACGGTGTGGCCGCCCTCCTGGCCGACCGCAAGGGCGGTCTTGACCGGGTGCAGGGCCGCCAGGGTGCTGGAAGCGGTAGCGCTCACCTCAACGTGCTGGCGCTCCTCGTCCGGCTCCAAGGTGATCTTGACCGTGATGGTGCGCTTGGCGGTGGCCTTGGTGTTCGGGTCGCTGATGTTCTGAATCACGCGGCCCATCTCGTAGTCCAGGCGCTCTTTGATGGCGCCGTTGGCCATGTCAATCAGGCTGCTTGCTTTGGTATGTTCCATGTCGTGCCTCCTTTGGCTTTGTGGGTGGATGTTCGGGCAGGGGCTGCGGCCTCACCTTCTTTCGTGGGTGTAGTCCAGCAGGCGGCGAAGGGTCAGGCCGAGGTTATAACCCAGGCGGTCGAGCCGTCCGGCCTGGTCGAGAACCAGGAAAATCCAAGCTGCAAGCACCAGCACTTCGTAAACCAGAACCCCGGTATAGAGCGGGGCGCGCGCTGCGGCCTGGCCTGCGGTGCATCCGAACTTTATCAAAAGCCCTTCCATTTCCTTCGTTGCCTCCTGTTAGTTTCTCGTATCAGCAGTGTTGAAAGCCTGGGGAAAAGTGTGGAAAAATCACCTCTTTTCGGGCGTTTCCCGTGTCCGGGGTTTCTCGCTCACAGCTGCCAGAGTTTGGTAGGCCAGGGCGGTGTTTACGGTGTACGGCACCCGGACGCCCGCCGTTGTGCTGCGGGTTGTGCCGTCTGGGAAGTGGTTCGTGATCTTCATGCGGGTCACCTTGTCTTTTGGGCTGCCCTCCCTTATACTTAGGAGGCGGGCCGCTGCAACGGCCCAGCTTCCAAGAAAGGAGGTGCTTTGCTCTTGTGGGTTTATCGTTCGCCCGCCGGAACCTTTTCTATCAAGCAAAACCCGGACGGAAGGTATGGTCTTTTTGTCGGGTCTGAGTGTTTCGGCTCTTACTCCACCCCGGTGCAGGCTGCTGATGACGTATATCTGCACGTCACCGGCTGTACTGAGTGGGATATGCTTGACGGTAAAGTTTCGGGTGAGCCTACCGATCTAAGCGAGTGGGAAAAGGTTTAATCTTTGGCTTCGGCGGGTGCTGTTTTTTGCAGTGCCCGCCGAAGTCTTTCCAGGGTCACTGAAATATGGTTCAGGGTTCTAATGCCCTGCTGGACTGCTTCCAGCCGTTCTTCGCTGGGCGGGGCGGCGTCCATGTACGTTTCAACGTAGCCGCAGTAGTGAGTTGTCATTTTGGCGAGGCTGGCTGAAGCCTGCTTAATCAAGCAGTGTTCAAGGCTGGCTATTTCGCCGCCGGAAAGCTCCTGCGCTTCCGCACCTGCCAGGAAGGCGATGAAGGCTGCGGTCAAAATCGGGCGCTTGTCCACCGGGGTCTTTTTGTAGATCTCGATGATCTCTTGGGCGTCCAGAAGGTCTTTTTCGGTCACGTTCTCACCCCCCTCACCCTGCCCGCTCGGTGATGCTGCGCTGGGTAGCCATGCCCAGCAGCACGCCGTTCAAGACCAGCTGCTCTTCCCGGGTCGCACTCTTGATTGCTGCAAACAGCGCTGCGGTCTCGGAAGGGCTGGGAGCGGTGGTCTTTTTTTCTTTAGTGGTGTTCATCATGTTACTGGTTCACCTCCGTGTGGTTTCTATAACCGAAGTCTTGAATTTCGGTTACGCAAGTATAATACTTCGATTATCGAAAAAAGTCAAGCGGAAAAATCGCTTTTAGACTTGAATTGTCGAAATTTTGTGGTAATATAGGAACCACAAGAAGGGAGGTGATTTGAATGACCGAAAATGAACGCGTAAAGGCCGTGCGCCAGGCACTGGGGCTAAGCCAGCAGGAATTTGGTTCCAGAATTGGAATTAAAATCTCCGCTATGTCGTACCTTGAAAGCGGGAAAAGCCGCTTGACGGAATCAAACGCAATTCTGATCTGCAAGGAGTTTAACGTCAGCCGGGAATGGCTGCTGAATGGCACCGGGGAGATGTTCCTGCCGGAAAGCTCGGATAGTTTGGACGCCTTGGCTGAGCAGTACGATCTGACCCCGCTGGAACGGGAGATTTTTGAGAACTACTGCAAGCTGTCTAAAGCCCAGCGCTTGGCGTTCTGGGATGTGATGCAAAAAATCGTTGGTTCTTCTGCGCAATCCGGAGGCGCAGAAGAAGCTGCAAGCTCCGGCGTCACGGCTGCTGAAGCCGCGTATGAAAAGAGCTTTGGTACTGCATCCGGCACCCCAGATGCCGAAGCTACGAGTATGCACGAAGACACCGGGTAAAATGAAAAAAGACCACACCCCAGTTGGGGTGTGGTCTTTGGTGGTAAAACAAAAAAGCGCTGGCCCTCTGGAAAGGGTCAGCGCTGGGGCCAGTGCTACAACATAAAAAGGTGAGGTGGCCGCTTCCTGCTGGAACAGGGGGCTGCGCCACAAAGCACAGGCAGTTGGCATGGAACCGACTGCCTTTATTGTAGCACGTCGCCCTGAATTTGAAAAGGGGTGATTTTATGCGCGATATGGATTCCGTCCGCCTGCGGGTGGCGTGCTATGTCCGCGTCAGCACGAGAGAGCAGGCCGAAAAAGGCTATTCTGTCAGCGAGCAGCAGGAGCGTCTAAAGGCGTACTGTCTGGCGAAGGACTGGGTGGTTGCCCAGGTCATCACCGATCCGGGTTTTTCCGGGGCAAAGCTGGAACGTCCGGGTATGCAGCAGCTGATCTCCCTTGTGCAGACGAAAAAGTGCGATGCTGTTTTGGTCTGGAAGCTGGACAGGCTGTCCCGCTCCCAAAAGGATACCCTGTATCTGATTGAGGACGTGTTCCTGAAAAACGGCTGCGCCTTTGTTTCCATGAACGAAAACTTTGATACATCCACGGCGTTTGGCCGGGCTATGATCGGCATCCTGTCGGTGTTCGCCCAACTGGAACGTGAACAGATCCGGGAGCGCATGGCGGTTGGCCGTGTCGGTCGGGCAAAGGCCGGCCTCTTCCATGGCGGCGGCTTTGCTCCCATCGGCTACGACTACAAGACCATTGCCGAGGGCGGCGCTGGGCTTGTGGTGAACGAGTACGAGGCCATGCAGGTGCGGGAGGTGTTCTCTCTGTACCTCCAAGGGTGGCCGGTGAACCGCATCCGCAAGTACATGGCTGCCCACTACACCACCAAGGATGGCGACTGGGGGTCTGATACCACGGTGCGAGACGTCCTGAAGAATCCGCTGTATACCGGGAAGATAAACTGGGCGAAAAAGGTGTACGATGGTCAGCATGAACCGCTGATCTCGCAGGAAACCTTTGACGCTGCCGCTGCCCGGCTTGCCACCTCAAGCTGGAAGCGTATCTGTTCGGATGGTATGGAACGGGATTCTCCGTTCAAATCCACCCACCTGCTGGGTGGTATTATTTGGTGCGCCCGCTGCGGCGCCCGGTACTTTGCCAGCGGCAATTACTCGGGAAGAGGCGAGAATAAGCGCTACTGGCCATACTACGTTTGTTACTCTCGGGCAAAATCCGCAAAGCACATGATCCGCGACCCAAACTGCCGGAATGACCGCTGGGCGGTGGCGAAGCTGGACGCTATTATAGAGGGCGAGATTCGGAAGCTGGCGTTTGACCCGGCGGCGCTTGAGCTGGCGGTGTCCGGGCCGCAGCAGGACGAAGATATAGCCCAGCGCCGGGCTGCGCTGCAACAGCGCCTGAACGATCTGCGGGCGCAGATGGGGCGTGTTCTGGACTTGTACCAGATGGGCGGTTCACTGCCTGCCTCTATGGTCGGAGACCGCGTGGCAAAGCTCCAGGCGGAAATTGATGGCGTGGAAGCCGCCCTGGCGGAGGCCGTAGAGGAGCCGCCCACCCAGCGCCTGGATGCTGCCCGGGCTGCCTTGGTCGGGGCAGAGGACGTTCTGGACAATGGGACGCTGGACGAAAGGCGGGAGCTTGTCCATAGCCTTATCCGCCGTATAGATCTGGACGGGGAAAATATTGATATACATTGGAGCTTTGCCCCGGAAGCCGCCGAGGTTATCCCGGGGCGCTCCGCATAAAAATAAGGCCGTCCGTACTGGGCGGCCTTTGTGCTTAGATTGCGGAATCGCTGAATTTACGCGCACTTTTCGCTGACTTTTCGCAAATCGCGCGAATAACGCGATTTTGTTGGCGCCGACAAAATCGGCAGGTTATTTGTCTACTCTGATATAACAACTGCAAACCTCCACATGGATTGTAATTATGAAGATTGCAGCCAAACTCTTTTAATGATTTTATTTTGTTATCCTGTGTCCATACAATTAAAGATATTCCGTCAAATTCTTCAACATTTCCATTATTCATTTTGCTTTTAAAATACCACTCCACGATTGTTTGATTGCCTTGATGAAAAAATTGCTTAATCTCCCAGACAAGAACACTTCCGCGTGTATTCCATTCGTCAAACCAGTGCTTTACCGTTTTGCGGTTTTCATATTTAGGACTCCAACTCTCAGTATATACAACATCATCTGTAAAAATATTGTCAATTCCTAAATCTGCTTTCTTAATCCACATATCAAACCATAATCGGATAATTTTTTCTCTCTCGTTCATAAAGTACCTCCATAACTTCCGATTTACTGGGCTAAGCCGAGTATACCACACTCCACCATGAAAGAACACCCCGATATAGTGAAATTTTGCCATTTTTCTGCGTACGTGCGTACACGATTCGCAGGGATTCTAAGGGGCTTGACCCCTTAGCACACGGACTTTGGAACAAAGTCTAGTGTGTTACACCTTGCCAGAGGTGTACAGGCTCCCGGTACGCACGTACGC